>Ga0310123_10000452_pt1 | contig 36851 bp, 24 predicted proteins | sample CB6_AW_1057_MG_FD_203505 | JGI IMG/M metagenome (GOLD analysis project Ga0310123, IMG submission 203505) | Marine microbial communities from Western Arctic Ocean, Canada - CB6_AW_1057 | ecosystem: Environmental > Aquatic > Marine > Oceanic | place: Canada: Western Arctic Ocean | collected... | reverse complement strand
TGGCCGTCGCCTGAAACAAACCAGAGCCCGTTGGAAAGTCTGACGAGTCAACCGCATGGCTGGCCTGTGATCCCTGATGTACAACGATAACTGGAATCATTACTGGGACAACCTCGCAACCTGAATACCGAAATTCCTGAGGGCACCCCAGCCCTGGCCCGGCGGTGATGCGCAATGGCAATCGGGGTCGTTTTGAAGTAGCATGATTGTGCTGCGACGATTGCGCGAATTGGACCGTCGGCATGTGGATTTGCCGACACACAGGCAACAACCATTCTGGTCTGACTCCATGGGCTTTCACAGACGAGAACGGGCCGCTACCCGGCGCTGCTTGAGGCTGACCTTCTGGGTCATGGTGCTGGCGATCACCCATCTGCCGGCCGCAGAGCCACAGAACGGGAACGGCAGTCCAATCACCGATGAAGAACGGCAGTTCTGGTCGTTTCAACCGGTCAAGAATCCACCCGTGCCCAGCGTCCAAAACTCCGGCTGGCCCGGGTCTCCCGTCGATGGCTTCATCTTGGCCAGCTTGGAGGCCCAAGGACTGACGCCCATTGAGCCGGCCGGTCGGCTCGATCTGATCCGCCGCGCCACATACGATTTAATCGGTCTGCCGCCGACACCGCTGGAGGTCGAATCGTTCGTCAACGACCGATCGCCGGCCGCGTTCGCCAAAGTTGTCGATCGATTGCTTGCGTCTCCGCACTACGGCGAGCGATGGGCGCGACACTGGCTGGACGTGGTGCGGTACGGTGACGATCAACTGCTCAGAGAATACTCCTATCGAGCATTGCCGCATGCTTGGCGTTATCGGGACTGGGTTGTTCGAGCGTTCAATGACGACTTACCCTACGACCGTTTCGTCATTCAACAAATTGCCGGCGACCTACTTAAAGACCCCAGTGGGCATGGCGGCGTCGTCGCGGTGGGCTTGCTGGCCTTGGGTTTGATTTACCAGTCGGACGGAGACACCCCCGACGGCATCGCCGTGGCCCAAGCCGAGACCTTGGACGACCGCGTCGACACCGTGACACGTGGCTTTTTGGGATTAACGGTTTCCTGCGCGCGCTGTCACGACCACAAGTTCGATCCGATTCCCACCGAAGACTACTATTCGCTGGCGGGTATCTTCAAGAATACGAAGTACGTCGAAGACGCGCCGCTGGCGGCCAAAGCCGTCGTCGAACGTTTCCTTCGAACACACAAAGAAATTGCCGATTTGAAGAAAGAGCTTCAAGCATCCGAGAAAACCCAAGACGAGCAGAAAACTGCCGAGTTGCGTACTCGGCTCACCGAAGTTCAGCAGGCCGCCTCGGACATCTATCCCCGTGCGCATTCGGTGGTCGACAACGGTAGCGAAGACATGCGCATCGCCAAGCGAGGTAATTTGCTCAACCCGGGAGCAATTGCTCCACGGCGGTTTTTGCGAGTTCTAGCCGGCGACGAACCGCCGCGTTTTCGCCAAGGTAGCGGTCGGCTAGAGTTAGCTGCGGCTATTGCCAGCCCCCAAAACCCGTTGACGGCCCGGGTAATGGTCAACCGAATTTGGCAGCATCATTTCGGCCGCGGCATCGTCGCCACAGCGAGCAATTTTGGCACCCTCGGCGAACTGCCGACCCATCCGCAACTGCTCGACTGGTTGGCCCATCGTTTTGTCGAGTCGGGTTGGTCGATCAAACAGCTTCACCGGGAGATCATGCTTTCAGTCACGTATCAGCTTGGCAATGCTGGCCATGAAAGCAACGACCGCATCGACAGCGGCAATACTTGGCTGTGGCGCATGACTCGGCGTCGGCTGGACATCGAAGCCTGGCGCGACGGTCTGTTAGCAGTTTCCGGTCAACTGGATCGGCGTTGGGGGGGACCGCCGGAGCCGGACTTGCTCTCCAGCCGGCGGCGGACCCTGTACGGAACGGTCCATCGCGACAGCAAGAGCGTCTCAGACAAGTTTTTGAGGCTGTTCGATTTTCCCAACCCCAGAAGCGGCAGCAGCGGACGGACCGTGACAACCGTCCCCCAACAACAACTGTTTGTCCTCAACAATGAATTTATGATCGAGCAGGCCCGAGCATTGGCGGCTCGGATTGCTGGTGAGGATTCAGAGACAGACGCCCGGATCCGCCAGGCATTCGCGCTGTTGTTCGGCCGCGCTCCATTGCCAGCAGAACTTCAACTCGGCCGCCGGTTTGTGAGCGACCAGGCCACCGCGCAAGAATCGGCTGCGTTATCGCTGTGGGAACAGTATTGCCAAGTGCTGTTGAGTTCAAACGAGTTTATGTACCGACCATAACGTAACCCGGCAAAGTCGGAACCAAAAAAGTTGAGAGTCAAGAGCCAGAAAGAGGTGGGCCATTAACCGGATGATGCCAACCATTCAACGATGTTTTCTTCCGACTCTCGACTCTTGGCCGTTCAAATTCCTGACCACCTTGCACAGGATTTCGTGGAAAAGGTATCGATGCGTATGAACCCAGAATCGGTATTCTCGCTTCCCCGTTCCCAGCGGGGTCTTTCTCGTCGCGAGTTACTGCGCCGCACCGGAAGTGGTCTAGGAACGCTGGGTCTGACCGCCCTTTTGGCCGAACAGGAGCTGCTCGGATCCGCTGCGGCCTCGGCTGAACATCGCACGGCTGCGAGCAGTCCGTTGGCTCCGAAGCCGCCACATTTTCCGGCCAGGGCTAAGCGTGTCATCCACCTGTTAATGAACGGCGGTCCCTCGCACATCGATACGTTCGACCACAAACCAGAGCTGGCTAAATATGTAGGTCAGCGGCCTGCTGTGGTCGATTTGCGGACCCAGCGCAAGACCGAAGGCCTGATGCCGTCTCCGTTCCAGTTCGCTCGGCATGGGGAATCGGGACTGTGGGTGAGCGAACTGTTCCCGCACGTGGCACGGCACATTGACGATCTCTGCGTGATCAACTCGATGTACACCGACATTCCCGAACACGTTTCCGGTCTGCTGATGATGAACATCGGCGCCAACCAGCCGACCCGTCCCAGCTTGGGGGCCTGGCTGACCTACGGCCTGGGGACCGAGAACCAGAACCTGCCGGGCTTTGTGGTACTCTGTCACCGGGGAAAACATCGCCCAGGCCGGGCCGGTTGGAGCAGCAGTTTTTTGTCCTCGGTCTACTCCGGTTCCTTTGTCGACACCTATCAGCTCCAGCCCCAGAATGTCATCCGCGACATCCGCAATCGCTACCTGAGCCGCACTCAGCAGCGCCGGCAGCTCGATTTGCTACAGCAAATCAATCGGCAGCAACTGCAACGCATCGAGCAAGACCGGGAACTGGAAGCGCGGATCGAATCGCTGGAACTGGCGTTCCGCATGCAGTTTGCAGCTCCGGAGGCGTTCGAGATCAGCCAGGAATCCAAAGCCACCTTCGACCTGTACGGCATCGGATCGGAGCCGACATCCAGAATTTCCGGCGGCCGAGCGTTCGGTGGCTTTGCCGAGGGATGTTTGATCGCCCGCCGGCTTTCGGAACGGGGCGTGCGGATTGTGCAGTTGGCCTTCGCGCCTGACATCGCCTGGGACGACCACACCGACATCCGTGACCATCGGCCCAAAGCCTTCGATTGCGACCGGGCCATTGCGGCCCTACTGCAAGACCTGAAATCGCGGGGCCTGCTTGATGAAACGCTGGTGATTTGGGGAGGCGAATTCGGCCGAACGCCCACCTCCGACCCGACCGCCAACAAACCGGGCCGGGACCACAATCACTACGGTTTCACGGTCTGGCTGGCCGGCGGCGGCGTCAAAGGAGGGCTGCGCTACGGGGCCACCGATGAGTTCGGCATGAAGGCCGTCGAAAACCGCATGCACGTCCACGACCTGCACGCCACCATTTTGCACATGATGGGCCTGGACCACGAACGGCTGACCTACCGCTATAGCGGCCGCGATTTCCGCCTGACCGACGTGTCCGGCCAGGTGGCGCACGAGATTGTCAGCTAACAGCCCGTTGAAAAAGGGTGCCAGTGGCAGCTTGCCTGCCAGTGCGAGTTGGAAAACGCTTAAAAACACGGGAGGACAAGCCGTCCGTGGCACCCGACTATGAGACACCTTGTCATTTTCAACAGGCTGATAAACCGGCACACATGGCACATCTCTTTCCCCCGTGGGTGGTCGAAGGATACAAATTGCACCCCAGAATACAGCGTCGTTCTCCTATCTCACGCGAATGCAACATTCAACAATATCTCGGACAAACACTACCGGGAGATATGACGCATGAAGTTCTGGAATGACGATTTGCGGGTCTGCCCGAAGTGTAAGCACGCCGTCACTATGGGGGACGAGAGTAGAATCGAGTGCCCTCACTGTCACTCGCGAGTTTGATTTTTCAATTACAAACCGATCCCTGACCCTCCAGAACTCCCAGAGCTTCATTCCGATAATCTTTGGAAGAATCCTACGACCACTCTGCTATTTACCTCTGCCGGTCTCTTTGGTTTGGTTTCAATCTTTGCCTTTCACAATGGAGTTCTGACTTCAACGGTATGCGGCCTTGCAGCTATTATCTTCGCCGTCTTCGCGTTTGTCCGGCATGCAGAGGCCAAGAACATTGAGAGCAGCCTCGACTATTTAAGTTTTATGAAACTATACGCCGAGATCATGAGAAATCGCGTCACGAAACTCACATCAAGATACGAGGAAGTTTCAAAACCTGTCCGGCAATATCTGTAGGAGGCTGAAACGGCAGGAAAACTTCCATTTATCTATCTTACCATTGGGTTTTGAAACTGCCTCACAACTCTTTATTAAGAACTGGCAACAACCGTATCGAGCATTATTACGAGGAGATCTACAGACAAGCCGAACGGCAGCGTGAGGAAGCAGAAGGACTTCGGAATTCTGCTCAGCGTGATCGTCAAGAAATCAGAAACGTCGAAATACGCATTTATGACATGGCAGAGATTTTCGTGCAGGACCACCTGAAATGGGTATTCAGGAAGTTACGACCCGACCCGGAAAATTACCAACGAACTAAACTGGACCTGAGGGAAGCGTTCGACTTTGTAGAATCCGTCGGTTATGATTTGCCGAAAGAGATCAGAAAAGACTCGCTTGCCAAACTGAAAGAGTACTATAGGGCAAAAGTACGCGAAGAAAGAGATAAGACGTTGGAAGAGGCTGAGAAGCAGGAATATGAACTCCAACGCCGTTTAGAGTAGACTTTGCGCGAGCACAAAGGCGTTCACGATGCTGAGATCGAAGAATTGGAACGGCAACTCGCAGAAGACCAAGCCAGATCGGAGAGAGCGAAGTCCATGGCGCAGCTCACCAAGGTGGGATATATCTACATACCCCCTAATCTCGGATCGTTCGATGAGAATATCTTTAAGGTCGGAATGACTCGGCGATTGGATCCGAAACTTCGAGTGAAAGAACTGGGAGATGCCAGCGTTCCTTTTCCATTCGACGTACACGCCATGATTTCTTGCGAGGATGCCCCGGCGCTTGAAAACACTCTCCATCACGAATTGACACGCTATCGAGTGAATCGAGTGAATCTGCGAAAGGAATATTTCAAAGTTGATCTCGAAACCATACTTGGTGCCTTTCGTAAGAACCACGGCCATATTGACTACGTGGCCGATCCAGAAGCTCTCGAATATAGGGAGAGCATGACAATCAGCCCTGAAGAGCTAATCGAGGTTGAAGCAGAACTACTCGAAATTGGTGCCGATATCGAGGACTTCGAGGATTGATTGGCGCTATTGATCACTCAATGCTCGCACCTCCATTACCTCGATCCCAAGCCGGAGCTTGGGAACCAAGTTCAAGCCGCCAGCGGCAAAGAGCATCGCCGGAGCCCCCTCTATGATCCGCCATCGCCCGTTCGCTTTCAGTCTCCTGGCGTCTCTTGTTCTGGCGAATTCACAAGTCTCCATTGCCAAAGAACCGGCGCAGCGTTCTCCGAAGACATCGCCCGCCAAGGCAACGCCAGGTGAGACGCAAGGCATCATTGCGATTCTTGGACTAGACGGGAAAGCCGGCCGAATCGTGCACATGGCAAAAGCGCAACGGTCTTTGGTCTATTTTCAGTCGGCCGACGCAAGCGAAGTCACCGCCGTTCGCAAAGCGGCCGACACAGCGGGGTTGCTGGGAACGCGGATCTTCGTCGATTCCGGTTTGCTGAAATCAATTCAACTGGCGGACAACATTGCCGACCGCGTGATCGTAGCCAGGGTCCACGCGAAGGAGACGACGAAGGACGAAGTCTTGCGGGTCTTGCAACCGCGCGCCGTGGCACACGTAGGCAACCTGACGTTTTCGAAACCGGTGCCCCAAGGCATCGACGAATGGACGCACCCCTACCATGCCCCGGACAACAATCCCCAATCGACCGATCAACTGGCCCGCGGCGCATTCCGCACGCAGTTCATCGGCTATCCGAAATTCAGCCCGATGCCCGAGCAGACCGTTGTCGCCGGCGGCCGCATCTACAAAGCCATGGGACACATCGCCCACAAGGCGAACCAGAACGCCATGCTCAACACGCTACTGTGCATCAACGCGTACAATGGCTCGATCCTGTGGAAACGGCCGCTGCCTGAAGGCTTTATGATCCACCGCAACACGATGATTGCCACCGACGATGTACTCTACATGGGTGACGACACCTCCTGCAAAGTGATCGATGCCCGCACAGGCAACGTTCGGCATCAGATCATTGTGTCGAAAAATATATCTGACGGCCCTGTCTGGAAGTGGATGGGCCAGCAGGGTGACACGCTCTTCGCGCTGATCGGCGCCACAGAGATCAAAATTGACACGCAGAAATCCGCCCGCCGCGGGCTTGGTCAATGGCCGTGGGACATGTGGAAAGGCTACAACTACACAGACGCCCGGCGTGCCTTCGGCTTCGGGCGGACGCTGGTAGCCATCGATCTCAAGTCGAACAAGATCCGCTGGCATCACCGCGAGAAAACGGACTTCCTCGACTCCCGCGCCTTGTGCATGCGAAATGGACGGATCTACTTCTACAGCCCGCAGAAGTTCCTCGCCTGTCTCGACGCGAAAAGCGGCAAGCTGCTCTGGAAGAACGCCGACAAGGACCTGCTAAACGCGATCGGTTCCGACGGCCTCGCACAGTCTCAAATCACCGGCTATACGACGACCTGTTATATGAAGTGTAACGACAAGTACCTGTTCTTCTCTGGGCCGCAACGGAAACAACTCGTCGTCGCCTCGGCCGAAGACGGCAGGTTGAAGTGGACGCATCCGGTCGGCAACCTGCAACTGGTCTTGCGAGCAGACGCCGTCTACGCCGCCGGTCCACTATACACCAAGGGGGTCTGCTTGGACTACGATACGGGGAAGGTGCTCACGAGATTCGTTGCCCGCCGCGCCTGCACGCGGGCAACCGGCAGCGTGGACAGCATTTTCTTCCGCGCCAGAGGCGGAACCGTGCGGCTGATGACCTCTACGAAAACTACCCAGCACCTCGCCCCCATGAGGCCGCCCTGCCAAGACGGAGTCATCATCTCGAACGGGTATTTCTATTGGGGTCCCTGGATGTGCAGTTGTCAGATTTCGCTGTACGGCAACATTGGCCTGCGGGGCATCGGCGACGCACGGTCTGCCGAACCGGATCAGATCTACGCAACCGCCCTGACGACTTACGGGGACATCTCCCGCGTCGAACCGCTGGGCGCGAAGCCAGGCGACTGGACGACCTATCGCGGTACCAACGCACGTTCGGACGTCGCCGGAGTCGCTCTCCCCGGTCGGGTCAAGCTGCAATGGAAAACTACCGTTGCAACGGGCGAGTTGCCCACAGCGCCGGTCACGACCGGCGGTCGCGTGTTCGTCGCCGATCGCGCCGGCGTGGTCCGCGCTTTGGACGGCGACGGCAAGCTCGCCTGGAAAGCTTACACCGGCGGACCGATCTACTATTCGCCGGCGGTCGCGCAGGACCGTTTGTTCGTCGGCTCCGGCGACGGCCGGGTCTACGCGTTTGAGGCAAAAACAGGACGGTTGTTGTGGACGTTTCGTGTGGGCCCGAAAGTTCGCCGAATTCCCGTCTACGGCAAACTGATCTCGCGCTGGCCGGTCGCTGGGGGTGTCGTCGTCGAAAACGGCACCGTGTATGCGGCTGCCGGCATCGCGCACTACGACGGAACCTATCTTGCGGCGATCGACGCCGTCACCGGCAATCTGAAGGCATACAACAACAGTTCGGGGACAATTTCCCAGCAGGTCAACAGCGGCGTCAGCATTCAGGGCAATCTCAGAATCGTCAACGGGGAATTGCGATTCCTCGGCGGCGGTGTCTACTGGACAGCCCGGTACGATCTAAAAACGCTGAAGTTTCTCAACCCGCCGCACCGGCAGGTCAACTCGCGGTACCGCACGGCGTTCTATCCCTTTTACCCAAGCTACGGAAAATACGTTTCCCTCAAATACCAATGCGACGACGGCTGCGTCCTCACGCATGACGCCAGTTACGAGGGAAATCACTTCAGCCGCCTCGAACTACAGCGACCGCTTCCCAAGGGCGCGAAAAAGTCGTCCTTTCTCCGCCGCCGTGGCAAGATATCTCCAAAGTTCGTCTGGCGCTACCCGGGCAATCGACGATTCACAGGCTTCATTGTCTCAAAGAACCGACTCGTAGTGGCCGGGCACACCGGCCGCGATGACCGCACGGCATTTCTGGCCGCCATCAACGTGAAGGACGGCAAAGACGGCTGGCGCGTCAAGCTCCCATCGGTCCCCGTGAAGGGAGGCACGGCAATCGACTATCGCGGCCTCATTTACGTCGCGCTGGAAAACGGGCAGTTGCTCTGTTTTTCGCCGGAATAGAACTACCGTGTGTCGCTTTGTCCTCTAGCAGCCTGTTGAAAAAGGAAAGATGTATCCTCTTTGGGTGCCACGGGCGGCTTGTTCGCCCGTGTTTTCAAGAGTTTTCTAACTCGCACTGGCAGGCAAGCTGCCAGTGGCACCCTTTTACAACGGGCTGCTAAACCGCAGCCACAAGACTGCATCCCGATTCTCTCACTCACCCTGGTACAAAGATCGGGGGTAGGTCAATGTCACATCGCGAAGAGACCCACATCGCCGAAACCCAGTCGGATCGTGCACCGAGCCGCCGTTTGCCACACACACGGCGATGCAAACAGATTTTGTTCGCGTTGTTGGCATTGGGAATGATCGAAGGAGCCGCGTGGCTGGTTGATTATATTTTGGAGTTTCGAGTTCAGGTCTTGCAAACGTATCGGCTGAGGGCACGGAGCGACGTACCCGTTGTATCCAAGACCGACGTCTCCCATCGCGTCGCTGGGCAGAATAGTAGTATCACGATTCGATCGTCACGTGAGAAATCTCGAACGAGCTATACAACCAATTTCCGAGTCGGCGGCCACACAATCTCCAATGCCACGGGCAACTGTTGGTTTGATCGTGTGAAAGCTGAGGATGTGGTTTCTCAGACGGGCCAGCGCGTGTTCATTGTCGGAGGATCGGCAGCGTTCGGTTTCCCCTATCGGTATTCCGACTCATTTGGCGCAATCGTGGAAAAGCGGCTTGCCGACCGCGGTTACCAAGTTTTCAATGCCGCGTGGCCCGGAGCGACGTCGGGCAGCTTGGTACCCGCGGTCGAAAAGATCATCGATCATTTTGACCCGCAAGTCTTGATTCTTTATTCGGGAAACAACGAATGGATCCATTGGAGTCACAGACTGCAGCCCTCATACGATTTCAGCAATCTATCTGAGCATTCCAGCATCAACCGTGGTGCTCAAAGTGTCCTGCGTTGTCTAGCCTTTAGTCGCGCGCTGGCGGGAGTGCAGTACGGTTTTCTCAAAATAGCTCATCTGAAACAACAACAATTGGAAGACGAACGACACCGAAAAGGACACCGAGAAAAACTGAACATGTCAAGTCCGTTCTGCGCGCATGAAGAACTGAGCGGCATCGATTACGCACTGCAATGTCCGCTCAGCCGGAAAGACCTGAACCCGGAACAGTGGCTTCTGACAAAACAAGAATTTCTGTCGAATTTTGAATAAAATTTGCTGGCGATAGTACGAACGGCACAACAAAACAACGTACGGGTGCTGCTGTTGACGGTGCCGTTTAACCACAAGCTTTCGCCGGCCTGGAAGCATCCGCAGCCAGAATCATTCGATCAACGGCACGAAGCCACCGTTCGACGGGCGATCCGAGATGCCGCCGACCTGATCGTCAACAAACGCTACGACGAAGCGCTCACCATCATCAATGCGGCACTCGATCTTGACCCGTTGCCGAGTCTGTTGCACTACCAACGGGCTATGTGCTTGGAGGCACAGAATCACCCGCTCCTCGCGGAGCAGTCCTACGCCCAGTGCCGGGAACATATGATCGGCGATACCGGCGGGCGACTGAGCATCAACGAAGCGATTGCTCAAATCGCCGACCGAACCGGCGCAACCTTGGTTGACGTGTGCCATGTTTTCGACGACTACGGGCACTCGCGGGAACGCTACTACAATATCGATCTGATTCACGACTACTGCCATCCCACGCCTCTGGGACATCGCCTTATTGCCCAAACACTGCTCACGTATTTTGAGGAAGACATGACTGGACTTTTCCAGGAATAGTGGACGTTCAGAGAAGAGTACGCCAGCGCAGCGTTTCAGAAGTTTCTGCGTGACGAGAACATCACGTGCAGCAAGCAAGACCAGCCGATCGATCAGGGAGGATCAAGGGCGGACCGCGGTAGTGACCACACAACAATTGTAGGGACAACGCGATGATGGAGAGTTTATTCGCCACACTAAAAACAGGGACGGATTCGCATTCTCTCCGGCGTTTACAATTAGGCCACAATCCCTTCGATGACGTCTGCGCCCTGCACTCCGGTCAGGCGTTGATCGAGACCGCCGTAAAAGTAGCTCAGCCGGTGGTGGTCGAGCCCCATCAGGTGCAGGATGGTGGCGTGCAGGTCCCGCACGTGGTGCCGGTTGACGGCTGCCTCGTGACCGATCTCGTTGGTTTCGCCATAGCTACCCGGTTTGACGCCGCCGCCGGCCAGCCAGTAGGTGAAGCCTTTGGGATTGTGGTCGCGGCCGGCGTTTCCTTGTGAGACCGCCTGTCGGCCAAACTCGCCGCCCCAAATCACCAGCGTATCGTCCAGCATTCCCCGGCGGTCCAGATCGGCCAGCAGACCGGCGATCGGCCGGTCGATTTCGGGACCGTGGATTCTTAAATTTAGATCGACGTCGCTGTGCGCGTCCCAGTTTTCGTCGCCGTGACCTCCGCCATGATAAATCTGAACGAAGCGAACACCTCGTTCGACCAGCCGCCGGGCAATCAGACACTGGCGACCGAACGGTGCCGATCCGACCGACACCTTTACGGCCGGTTTGGGATCGAACAGCCCGTACATCTCTTGCGTGTTGCAGTCTTCCTGCGACAGATCCAGCGCCTCCGGTGCGGTCGATTGTAGCTGGAAGGCCAGTTCGTAGCTGGCAATGCGGGCCTGCAGCTCTGAATAGCCGGGACGGCTGGCCAGATGCTCGGCATTCAGGGCGTTCAAAGCCCGCAACTGCGCGAGCTGATTGTCGCGCGAGAGTCTCTCCGTCGGCTGCAAGTTGAGAATCGGTTGACCGCTGGAACGTAAGACCGTTCCCTGATAGGCGGCCGGCATGTAACCGCTCATCCAATTGGCGGCCCCGTTGATCGGTCCACCCCGCGGATCGAGCATGACCACATACGCCGGCAGATTCTGGTTGAGCGTTCCCAAGCCGTAACCGAACCAGGCTCCCAGCGACGGATGTCCTTGAATCACACGGCCGCAGTTCATCTGCAGGATCGCCGAGCCGTGCGCAAACGAGTCCATATAAAGCGACTTGACGACAGCCAACTTGTCCATGTGCAAAGCCAAGTGCGGCAGGGCGTCGGAGCACCACTGGCCCGTTTCGCCGTAACGGGCAAACTTTCGTTTCGACGCCAGCAATGTTTGCTTTTTGACTCGGCCGCGGCGGACCTCGACGTTGATCGTCTGCCCATCCCGTTTCTGCAGTTCCGGTTTGTAATCGAATAGGTCCATATGCGAGGGACCACCGTACATGAACAGAAAGATGCACCGCTTTGCTTTCGGTGCGAACTGTGAGGCTTTGGTGACCAACGGGTTGTTAAACACGCGGTTCGATGTCGACGTTTCGGCGCAGACCTGCTGGACAAAAAACCCGTCTTGCTCGAGCAGTGCCGTCAAGGCCAGCCCCGTAAACCCAGCTCCCGTTTCCCAGAGGAACTCGCGGCGTGTCCGGCCGCAGAACTGACCGCCGTGTGGCTGCGATTGGCGACCCATCGTTGTGTTCCCTCCGGAACGGGTGTGGACGAATTTCGAGAAACACCCGTTGATTCAATCAATGTACACAAATTCGTTCAGGTTGAACATCAGCAGGCACAGCATCGGCAAGGCTGTTTTTTTCGGCGCGACGTCGGCCACGCGATTGTCCGGTGACCGTTCACCGCCCCACAACTGCAGTGCGACTGCGCGCTCGTTCTCGGACGGCCGCCGGCCGAGCGCCTGCCGGAATGCTTGCTCAATCTGATTCTGCGGGTCTTCGCCCGCATACAGCACAAGCCGGTCGGCCCATGCTGTGGCTTGTTCGTACACGAATCGGCTGTTGAGCAACATCAGAGCCTGCGGCGCGACGGTCGTCATCGGCCGAACGCCGAGAGACTCGGCCGTGTTGGTGTAATCGAACGTTTCGAGAATCGGGACCATCAACGTCCGCTTGACGAAGATGTAAACGCTGCGGCGGGATCGTTCTTGTTGATCGTTGCTGTCCCAGCCGCTGCCCGGACGCGATTGCGTCGCCAGCACGTCCTGGGAGAGCGCCGGAAAGATGCCGCGTCCTCCCATTTGCAAATTGAGCGTCCCGCTGATGGAGAGGAGGGCGTCGCGGATCGCCTCGGCGTCGAGCCGGCGCATGTTTTGCCGCCAGAACAGATCGTTGGCCGGGTCGACCGCAGACCGTTGGTCGTCGGATCGCGATGACATCTGGTACGTGCTGGACATCATGATCAGTTTGTGCATCCGTTTGAGCGTCCAGCCGCCCCGGACAAATTCGGCCGCCAGCCAATCGAGTAGTTGCGGATGCGTGGGCAGAATTCCCTGCCGGCCGAAGTCGTTCGGAGTGCGGACAATTCCCCGGCCGAAATGATGCTGCCACAACCGATTGACCATCACGCGGGCCGTCAGCGGATGATCGGCGGCGGTCAGCCACTCGGCCAGCGCCCGGCGCCGGCCGCTCGTCTGTTGCACCCCGAGGTCGGCCAGCGTCCGCCGCAGTCCATTCGCTGCACCGGCCGTTGGCAGTGACGCCGGTTTGAATTCCCCTCCGCCAAAGATAACCGGTATGCCCGGCGTCACCTCTTTGCCCGGCGTGCGTGGATTCCCACGGAACAACACGCGGGTCGGTCTCGGTTTCGGGCCCGGCTCGCGGACCGACAGCGCCTTCTCGAACGGTCCCTGCTGGAGCGTCTCGCGGAGCTGCTTGATCCGAACATCGAATTGCTTCCGCTGGCTTTGAGCCGGCTTATCGAGCTGTTTGTCGACGTCCTCATCGCGGGGTGTTGCCTGCTTCAGTGTTTCGGCAGCCCCTTCCTTCTGCCTGGGTGTCCGTCGCGCTGCGGGCACCTCGTATGCTTTCCGAAGCTGTTCGGGAAGCTTCGCCAGCCGTTCGGCAAACAACCGGTCACGAACGGGTTTGCGAAGTTCTTCGACCTTACGCTGCAGTTCCACAAGTTGTTCATTGAGCTTCGACTCTTGTTGCGGCCATAGGGCCAGTTGCTGTGCATCGGCCAGGGGCGTGAAAATTCCGTTGGCATCGAGCTCCCAGTGTGTTTCACTTTTGTTCTTTCCGTAGGGCGAAACGTTTCGGATAAACGCCAACAGACGGTAGTAGTCTTCCTGCGGTAACGGGTCGAACATGTGGTTGTGGCAGCGCGCGCATCCAACGGTCAGTCCCAGAAACGAAGACCCGATTGCTCGAATCACCTCGTCCAGTTCGTCGTATCCGGCCACCAGCTTGTCGTCCGGCTCGTCATCCCAGACACCCAACCGATAAAATCCGGTGGCGATGACCGAATCGTGCGTGACCCGATCGAGTTCATCACCGGCCAGTTGTTCCAGCACGAAGCGGTTGTATGGTTTGTCTTCGTTGAAGCAGCGGATGACATAGTCCCGATACCGCCACGCGAACGGTTTTTCGTCGTCGCGCTCATAGCCGTTCGTCTGCGCAAAGCGGACCACGTCAAGCCAATACCGGCCCCAGCGCTCCCCATACTGTTGACGGCTGAACAACTCGTCGATCAGCCGTTCGTAGGCATCGTCGGACGAATCGCGAACGAACTCCTCGACCGCATCGGGCGTCGGCGGTAGACCGATCAGATCGAAATAGACCCGGCGGATCAGTTCGCGTTTTGACGCAGTCGGATTCGGCCACAATCCACGTTCTTCAAGACGAGACAGAATGAAGTGATCGATCGGGTTCGCCGCCCATTCCCTCGGCTGAATCTTGGGAATCAGTGTGCGCCCCATCGGCTGAAAGGCCCAGTACGAGCGGTCTTGCTTGGTGATGCGGAACTCAGCCCCACGGGCGGGCGGACTACTGGAATCGTTCGGCCAGAGAGCACCCCTCTTCACCCAGCGGGTCAGCACGGCGATTTCACCCGGTTTCAGCTTTGCGCCGGGCGGCATTTCGAGGCTTTGGTAGTTAATGGCCTCGACGAGCAAACTCTCTGCCGGCTTGCCTGGAACGATGGCCGGGCCGCTCTCGCCGCCGGCCAGCATGCTCCGACGTGAATCGAGCCGTAAGCCGCTTTTGTGCTTTTGGGGACCGTGGCACTTATAGCAGCGGCGGGCCAGTAGCGGGCGGACTTTGGTCTCGAAAAATTCGATTTCCGCACGCGACGGCAGCGCATCGTCGGCAGCGACGATTTCAACCGATGTCAATGCAACCGCCACCCACCCCAACAGAAATCCGACGCGGCTGACGAGCACGGTCTCGCACCTTTCAGAGACTGTCCGATTGGTCTGACTCATACCAAACTCCCAGCCGAGTCCAGTCCTGTTCGGCAAAACAGATCAACGTTCCATTGTACACAGGTTTGTCCGCAGACGACAGAGCGGCTGACGCGATGAACAGGGCTACCCATATCAACTTGTTGAAGGTTGAGGGGGAGGGATCTGACAAAAAATCCTGGTGGTGTTAAGTTTTGGCAGTTGTGGGTTTGGCCAGAATAGGTTCCATTGGCCGCCTACTCATTCGATCAAGTCGCGATAGACCTCTCGTATCTGCCGAGTCATGGTCTCGTGCCGAAAGCGGTCGGTGAACCGCTGGCGGCCTGTGCGTCCGAAACGATCGCGCAGCGAGGCGTCATCGGCGAGTTGGCCAAGGGCGTAGGCCAACTCTCTGATCGATTCGGGAGGCAGCAGAAAACCCGTTTCCCCGGAAACGATGACTTCACGGGCCCCGTCGACGTCGTAGCTGACAACCGGCTTGGCAGCGATGAGCGCCTGCGGTAGAACGCGAGCCAGTCCTTCCCACAGACTCGTGTGCACGACGATGTCCATGACCGAAATCAGTTCGGGCACGCGATTGGGAGGGACCAGCCCGGTGAAGACGAAATGCTCGGCAAGCCCGTCTCGACGGATTTCAGACTCGAAACGGGACCGCAGAACTCCGTCGCCCACGAGTAGAAACCGGGTGTTTGGGTTGCGGGCCACAATGGCGGGGGCCGCTCGGATGAGATATTCATGTCCCTTCAGGTGAAAGAGCCGCGCCACTTTGCCAATAACGATGTGTTCCGGTTTGAGACCAAGCTCACGCCGAACTTCATCGGGCGGACGCGACGGATGTAAAAACGGCTCGACCTGCATGCCGCTGTAGATGGTGACGAATTTCTCTCGCGGGGCAATGCCGGCGGCGACGTATTGTTCGGTCATGGCATCGCAAACGCTGATGAACTTCCGGCAAGACCGGGCGGCCCACTTCTCGGCGACGACGAACATTCTGCGGGCCGCTGCGCTTTGTCCGAAGTGAAACGACGCTCCGTGAATCGTGTGGACTGCGGGAATCCCCAATTTGGCGGCGGCGGCCCGGCCGAGAATCCCCGCTTTCGAGCTGTGCGTATGCACGATTTGCGGCTGGATTTTCCGCAGCATCGCCAGCAGTGTTCGATAACTCCGCCAGTCCCGCCAAGGGTGAAGGTTTCGCCGCATTTCGGAAATGATGCGGAGATCGATGCCGTTTGCCTGGGCGCGTTCAGCCAGACTTCCTTCCGGTCCCAGTCCGGGGCCGCAAATCAGAGTGACGTCGTCACCGTAATCGTGCTGCTGGTCCTCGACGGTCAGCAGCGTGTTCTCCTGCGCCCCACCAAGAATGAGTCGCGTAATGACGTGGACGACTTTCATACGACGCAGCAAGCAATCCGCAAGAGAAAAGCAACGGGTGTGACTTCGCGGAAGTGAATTCAAATATCGGGCGTCGACGGTTCCGCGTCGTCGTAGTTGACAGAGACCAGAAACAATCCCCGTGCGGGGGCCGTTTCGCCGGCCTGTGAACGGTCCTGGTTTTCGATGATTCGGCGCACGTCGTCGGCCGACCATTGGTGACGACCGACCTTGATCAGCGTTCCGACAATCGCCCGCACCATATTGTACAGGAAACCGTCGGCGACGACGTCGAAACAGATGCATTCCGGCTGAGACTCATCCGGTTTCGGCGGCAGGGAAGCCGGTACGGTAAGGTTTTGTTCTGGACCGCGGGGCCAGCCTGCTTGGCTCCAGACCGACCAGCCGAAACAGCGCTGGACGGCCGCTTGGAAGATCGTGCGGACGCTGGTGGCCTTGTTCGGAAACTGCGACTCGAAACAGCGAAAGTCGTGCCGGCCGAGCAACACTTGTGATGCTTCGTGCATGGCGACGGCATCCAGGCTTGCAGCATACTGCCAGGTGTACCGCGACACAAAAGGGTGCCGAATTTGGCTGTTGTCGATCACGTAACGGTAGTGTTTCGTTTTTGCGGAAAAGGTGGCGTGAAACTGCGGATCGGCTTCCTCAACGTGGCAGACAATAATGTCACGGGGCAGAAAGTTCTGTAAGCCGCTGCGCATCTTTTCGTCGGGGATCGAACAGGCCGTCTTAAAATTCGCAACCTGGCCGAGTGCGTGTACGCCGGAATCGGTCCGCCCCGCTGCGAGGATCTTCACGCGCTGACCGGTCAATTTCCGGATGGCCGTTTCGACGACGGCCTGCACGCTGAGCCCGTTGGGCTGAACCTGCCAGCCGACATAATTGGTGCCGTCGTAGGCCAATGTCAGACGAATGTTGCGCACTGTTTCACTGAGCCCGGTTCATTTAGCCCGGTGTGAAAATACGCCGGGTCGTCGGTGTCTCCACCTTCACCGGCGGCTAATTGAGGCCGAGTTTTTGTTTCCAGCGGGCCAGTTGTTCTTCGACCGGTTTGCGGCCTCCAGAACCGTAGCTGCACAGAGTCGCGGCCGCATTTCGGGCCCCGAGAACGTCGTAGACATCGGATTCAATTCGATCACAGGCTTTTTGAAACTCCGAGAGGGAGAGATCGGATAAGTGGCAAATCTTCGATTCGCAGTCGGAAACCAGTCGCCCAACAATTTCATGACCCGTGCGCATCGGCACTCCGCGTTTAATGAGGTACTCCATCAGAGCGGTCGCGTCGAGAAAACCTTCTTCGATCCGCCCGTTGATCCGCTCGACGTTGAACTCGGCTCCGGCGACAATCAATGGCGCGAGTTGTAAGCAGGCCACGACGGTGTCGCTGGCCTCGAACATCGCGATTTTGTCTTCCTGCAGGTCTCGGTTGTAGGCCAATGGCAGCCCCTTGAGCAAAACGAGCAGTTGCTGAACTGCGGCCGTCACGCGGGCTGTTTTGCCGCGAATCAACTCGAGCACGTCAGGGTTGCGTTTCTGCGGCATGATGGAGGAACCGGTGGTGTAGGCGTCGGGCAGTTTGAGGAAACCGAACTCGGTCGAGAACCAAACGATCCACTCGTCGGCCCAGTGACTGAGGTGGATGGCTATCAGAGACAGACAGAACGTAAACTCCACCAGAAAGTCGCGGTCGCTGGAGATGTCAAGACTGTTGGCCGCAACCTCGGCGAAACCGAGCAACTCGGCCGTCCGCTGCCGATCGATGGGCAGCGACGTTCCGGCCAGCGCGGCCCCACCCAACGGACAGACGTTGACACGGCGGAGACAGTCGGACAGTCGCTGTCGGTCTCGCTCGAACTTCTCGCAATAAGCCAGCCAGTAATGCGCCAGCATGACCGGCTGAGCCCGCTGCAAGTGAGTGTAGGACGGCACAACGATGTCCCTGTCGAGCTCGGCGCGGGAAATGAATGCCCCCTGCAGCATCCCGAGCAGAGTGTCGATCCGCCCGATCTGTTCGCGGACAAACAATTTCAGATCGGTGGCTACCTGGTCGTTGCGGCTGCGGGCGGTGTGGAGCTTTCGTCCGACGTCGCCGATCCGTTCGATCAGCGCGGTTTCAATGTGCATATGAATGTCTTCGAGTTCGGCGCGGAACGTCAGCCGGCCGAGTTCAATCTGCCGGCCGATTTCGTCGAGGTTGGCGACAATTTGCTCACATTCTTCGGCCGTGATGAGCCCGCAGTGAGCCAGCATTTGTGCGTGAGCCTGCGATGCCCGAATGTCGACGTCTGCCAGCCGTTTATCAAAGCTGATCGATTCGGTGAAGGTTTCGACCAGAGGGTCGGTTTGCTGCCTGAATCGGCCTGCCCAAGGTTTTGCGGCCACGATTGTCGTTCCTTTGACATACAAGTCACGGCGCAGACCGGCTGATGAGCCGTTTGTCTGAACTCGGTTTCAAATCTTACTTTAGACAGCCCCAACAAAACGGTCAACCAGTGTAATCTGTCGGCTTGATCGAGTCGTTCGGCATCGACCGTTCAAAATCATCACTTCCAAATCTGCGTCTGAGAACGCAGAGATTTCCGGAAATCCCTTAGCTCTTCATTCTCGGGACAAAGTGCGGCGGCTGCCATCCCGGAGCAATTCGGCCTTTTGTATACATGTGTTTCCGTCGATTTGACACAGCTCTGATCCTCTGGGTAATGTGGAATGATGTCGTTTTTCTCGCGTGAAAAGCGGGGGCGAATTGCATCGGCTTCGAGTCACACAATGGTCGGACCATTCGGGTGGATTCGTTTTGCCGCTTGGCCATTGAAAACCTCAGCCGTTTCGACCGAGCGTTGTATTCCAACCGAGCGAAACTGTCGAGGACCGCACCCATGAAACCATCTCGCCTACGATGGAACCAACACGCCGCTGCCATTTGCCGTTCTTGCGTGCAGAAGTCTTACTTACCGATCTACTGTATTTTCAGGCTTGCGCTGGGTTTCAGCTCTCCGGCGGGCGCCGATGGCGCCGTCACCACGATCGAATCGAATACGGCTACCAGTAACAACGCAGAGACTTCTGTTTCGCAGATTGTGATTACACCGTTGTTCAAAGTTCCCACCCTTCAGCAAGCGGCGGCTAAACCGGAGGATGAAATTTCTGCCAGCCAGAATGACGTTCCGCAAAACGACAACCTACCCGTGATCGTGCCGCGGTCGATTCACAAGCGAAGCTATGCCGAGATCTATAACTCGATTCCCTTCAGCCGAACCGAGTACAAGGCGAACCGGTCGTATCGGCATGAGGCAACGATGGAGTTACTGACCGGACGCCCGCGTCCGCCGAAGATTACTGTGTCGTCACCGGTTCGGGCCGCGCCGATTCATGTCGTCCCACTCAAACCGTACAACGCGCCCGTGCTCCGACGTTTCTTCGACACGACACGCGGCCCCTACAACCGGTATCATCACCTGTTCGGTTATGAAGTCGGATACCGACCGCGGTACTACCATTCGCTGTACTCCCATTATTGAGCGGACTTTCGGAGGGGCCGTTTTCTTGCCAACTTGTTTTTCTCGGAACAAACCGGAGGTCCTAGACCCGATGGATGAAACGCAGGATGGGCGCGGCCGCCGCGCTGTGGTGCTGGTCAGCGGCGGATTAGATTCGGCGACAGTGCTTGCCATCGCCAAAAACGCTGGCTTCGACTGCTTCGCGATTTCATTCGATTACGGTCAACGGCACCGAAACGAACTCGCGGCGTCTCGGCGAGTCTGCGAAGCGAACGGTGTTTCTCGACACGTCGTCTTCAAGCTCGATCTGCGGGCCTTCGGCGGTTCGGCGCTGACGGCTGACATCGACGTTCCCAAAGACCGCGACGAAGAAACAATTCGTGCCGGCATACCGGTGACTTACGTGCCGGCCCGCAACACAATCTTCCTGGCAATCGCCATGGGTTGGGCTGAAACGCTCGGTGCGAGGGACCTGTTGATCGGTGTTAACGCGGTCGATTACAGCGGCTACCCCGATTGCCGGCCCGAGTTCATCGCCGCGTTCGCTAAACTCGCCAACTTAGCCACAAAGTTGGGCGTCGAAGAGTCGGGTTGCTGGGCCGTTCACACCCCGTTAATTTCGCTGACAAAAGCGGAGATCATCCGCCGTGGAACGGACTTGGGCCTCGATTACAGCCTGACGTTCAGTTGCTACGACCCCGATGAGCGGGGAGGGCCGTGCGGCCGTTGCGACTCCTGCCGGTTAAGACGAAAAGGATTTGCCGAAGCCGGACTGAGCGACCCGTTGAAATATGCAGCGGGCTGACTACTCGATGCCGGAAACTTCGGTTGCGTCGTCGAGCCGGAGATAATCGCGGGCCGGAATGAATTCCATCCGCTGGGCGACTGCGGGGCTGTAGTTGCCGCCGATCTTCTTCTGTCGCCAGATTTTCGCTTTGCGATTGCCAAGGGAGCGCAGCAGGTACAGATCTTTGGATTCATCGTAACTGATGAAGTCGGCCCGAGCGTGATATCTTGATTCTTCATTACTGACGCTGTCGCTCCGAGCGTGAAAGGCACGGCCTTCAAGTTCGACGTCGCCCCGGCTGAGTAGTTCCATGTGACCCGCCCCGCCATCACTCTCTTCGTGCTGATCCACCTGCAACGTTTGGCAACGCATCCATCCACCGTTTTTCGGTAAAGAATCGGGATCGACGATTTCGTCCGGTCTGTCGACCGGTCCGTAAACAATCTGCACGCGGTCGTGGAAGGTCGCGAACTTTTGCTTCGTGTTGCCGTCGCTGGTGCCGGCGAAGTCAATCCGCGTGTACTTCCAGCCGGCCGTTTCCTGCTCCAGCGGCTGATTTGCGCGGACGGTTGCCACTGAAGACAAACTGGCCCGGTTTTCTTCTCCGTGCCGCCAGCGCTTGATCCAACCAGGACCAAGGGCCAGCATTTTCCCGGTTCGTTGATTCAGCCGGAAATCCCAAAACCGGGCACGGCTGATCTCAATAAGCTTGCCGTCTCGGTATTCGTAGCTTTCAACGTCGACCCCTTCTCGACAGAGGATGTAGTGAATCTCCGGCTGCTGGTCGTCGTCGTCATCCTCGTCCGTCGTAAACAACAGTCTCTCGGTTAGAACAACGTGCATTTCCTGACAGCTCATTCGGTGAGTATTCATCAAGGCCTTGACGTTGCCGAAGAATTTCGCCGTTTGGCCATCAAAGACCATTTTTTCGGTCCAGCGGATATTGAGCTGTTCCGGTTTTTCGAGCGGCTCGCCATCGAGTGTCTTGGTCACGGGCAACTGCAGCAATCCTGCCCCGTTTACCCACGTCAGGTTCTGATGACGATCGAGGTGAACGCGTCGTCCAGCGACGTGCAATTTGCGGCCCCGAATGTGAGCCGGGCCCCCGTAGACGTTGACAATTTGATTGTCTTTGGTGAGACGATTCTGCAAATCCAAGCGATCGCCGGTGATGATCAACGGTTGCTCTTGGGTGCTCCTTTTCTGCGTCACCTCAACGTTGCCGTTGGTCCAGACCTCGGCGACCCGAGACTCGTTGCGGCGAGAGTCCTGCAGAACCCGCACCTGAATCAGATCAGCCACGACCATAACCGGTTCGTCGGGCTCCCCAGTCTCGAAAGCTGTGGCAGCGGCCGGCTGTACGGGGGCGAAGGGATTCTGTTTCCGCTGCGGTTTTGAAGGTTGAGTTTTGCGCGAAGCGACCGGCACGGGTCTTGTGGCTTGAACGCTCGTTTCAGTCGAATGTTTGGGCGGCAATTGCGAGCCGGTGAAGTCCGGAGGTGTTTGTAAATTCGTTCGCTGTTGCGGAGCGGATGCGCGATGCACAGTGAGTTGTGTCGGGTTTCGGGATTCCGGACCGACCAACGGTTCAGCGGCCGTCGGTTCGTCGGTGGGCGGCGGGAGTTCGGCTGGTTCGAACCAAACCTCCAGCCGCTCCGTTTTCGACTGCATGTCGGGACTGACCATTGCGACGTTCTTCAACGCCAACAATCGATTGATCTGGGCTGGCACGGTTCGGTTGATTGGCGCTGCACCAACCTCTGATGCTGCCGTTTCGGATGCGGTCGACGATTTCCCTGTTTTCCGATCGGCCGGTTGATTGCCGTCGGACAGATCGATCCAAATTTTAATGAAGTCGGCCGTCAGCCCCGATTTTTCGAGCGGCTGATGTAACACCGCCTGCTTCTCCAGTTCGATGATGTCGAGTTCAGACCGGGGATCTGGATACTTCCTTAACTGTTTCGACCACCGGGCTTCGATGCGGATCTGGCCCGTTTCCGGGTCGTAGTAATTCAGCCGGCCGGCGCCACGGCACCAGGCCGAGGTGACGGTTCCCTGTTCGTCGTGGATCATCATAATCTCAGGCGCGCTGAGGTTGCTGGCACCCTGATCCACGAGGACCTGCTTCCGGACTTTCACGATCTCCTGATCTTTCGGGACGACACTTTTCAGGACGACAACACGGGTCTGCGCGTCATAAACGAGGTCGTTCATCTGAGCCGTAATCTCGTTTGCCTCGGAAGTGAGGACGACGGTCTTTCCCCGGGCCAGCATTCGGCGAAACGATAGGTTTTCCACAATTCCCTCGAATCGTCGGCTTTGTTTCTCCTGCTCTGCGACCGGTTCGCTCGAACTCTCGGCATACTGCAGATCTGGTCGAGAATCGGAACCGTTGTACGCGGCTGAATTGCCGGTGTTCGGATTCTGCGGAGCATCTGGCTGCTGGGGTTCGAAGATCAAGGTCAAGTGGTCACACTCCAGCGAATCGGCTTGATTCGCCTCGGTGGGTCGAAGCACACGTACCTTGTCTTCGTAGGTGGCGACGTTTGTCTCGAGGACGAACTGAAAACTACCGGCACTGTAAATGTGAACGGGCGTCGGTGTTTTGTCGGCCGAATCGGGAATCTGGGGGTTGACCGAAGCAGCCGTATTCTGATCGTCGAGCAGCAGGTCCATGGAAACGTTGCGTCGCAACTGGACACTCTTGATGCCCGACACGGCTATGGAGTCATTGATGTCCGCCTGTTTATCCTCATCCAGTTCCACCTGCAGACCCCGTGCATCTCCACGATGCGGTCCGTGTTTGAAGTAAACGTGATGGTCGCTCCAGATACGCAACGCTGTTTGGGAGAAGTGAAAGTTCTTACCGACCACGTCCAGTCCATCGGAGCCTGTGATGCGAACGTTTCCCCCCAGAGCGCCGTCGATGATACGGCCGGGTTTTGGATCCGTAATTTTGAACGGTTTTGCAAACTTCACGTAAGCCGAATCACAGACGATTGTCGTCGGCTCCTCGTCTGAATCCTTTCCTTCCGGCATCCAGATGATCGCAAACGGCTTAAATCGGACTGCCTGGTTCGCATTCTCCGAATCCCGGTCCGCATCTTCCGATTCCCACTCTTCAAAATAGACGAATGCATCGGCCGTCCTCAGCCTGTAAGCGGCGCTCGTTGCCCACGATTGGTGTGCCAACCAGCGGTTGGCCACGCTTTTGCTTTCCGACGGAGCGGAAGAGACGAACCTTGATGATTGGCCCGGCTGCGGAGCGATCGACGGCGGTTCAAGCAGCGGATTCACATACCGCGCGTACAGCCCGTACAGCCCCGTCAGGCAAATCGCCGTCGACGCCGTCAAAAAACCTCGTCGCGACATGAATTCGAATGGCATGCGCCACTCGCTTGAGGGTTCGAGGATCGGGCACTGTCAGTCGGGCGACTCAGTCGGCATCAGCCCAATGACGTCGGTAATGTCGATCAGTCCGGCCGGTTTGCCGTCGTCATCGACAACGGGCAGCTCACTCACTTTTTTGGCAGTCAACAGTTCGACCGCTTCGATCAACAGCGCGTCGGCATGGATCGTGATCGGGTCGATTGTCATCACCTCTGCAATCGGGCGATCGAGTTGAGATTCTCGGTGCTGTTCGACCAGGCGGACGAGATCACTGTCGGTAAACAGCCCGGAAAGTCTTCCCGCAGAATCGACGAGCATGACCGCGCCTGTGCGACGTCCCGGTCTTTGCAGCTCTTGGTAGACTTGGCGAATTGTGGCGCAGTCGGAATCGACCCGTAGCTGGTCGGCCCGCCTCATCACTTCGTCTACGCGTTTCAGCTTTTCACCCAGCGACCCACCGGGATGACACAATGCAAACTGCTGCGGCGTGAATCCTTTCTGATGACTCAAGACCAACGCCAGCGCATCGCCGATGGCTAGCATTGCCGTTGTGGTCGTCGTCGGTGCCAAGCCGTGCAGACCAGCTTCCGGCAACCGGCCCAGCGTCAGCGTCACGTCGGCCTGTAATCCGAGCGTACTGATGTCGGTGGCGGTGATGGCCACGACTCGAACACCCATCCGCCGGACCGCAGGAATCAGCCGACAAACCTCCTCCGTTTCGCCGCTGTTCGACAGCGCCAGCAACAGATCATCGGGCTGCAGGCAGCCAAGATCTCCATGAACAGCTTCGACTGGATGCAGAAACAGGGCCGGCGTTCCCGTCGACGAGAGTGTGGCGGCCAGCTTCTGCCCAATGAGTCCCGCCTTTCCGATTCCGGTGACGACGATGTGACCCCGACAGGCCAAAGCCGCATCCACTGCGGCGCAGAACGTCGAATCGAGCCGCTCGGCGAGTGTGATCAACGCAGCAGCTTCGTCCCGTAGAATCCCTCGCGCCTGACGGAGCAGTTCGAACTGGAGATGAGGGATTAACTGGTGCTCGACCACGGAACTCATGACACGTCGTCCCTGACGCAAAGGGTAGTCCGTTTGAAGTGGTCGGGGAGTATAACTCCGGTACGGATTGCGGTCAATCCGGAACGCTCACTGTCTAGTTTTGATAACTCCTTGCAACAATATGAGATGTGTCCTATGCACTCGAATGGATGCTTTTTGGAATGCTCTCCTAAATCGTTGGAGGATCGCCGGACGGGTGCAGGACATGGAAATGTCATTAGGTCAGATTTTTTTCGAGGCGATCGTCTTCTGAGAGGGAGGCGGCTCTCAAGGCCAGGATGGGGTCGGTTCCGGTGGGGTCGTTCCAGAACTTCTCGCTCCCTTTGACCCGATCGTTGATTTCTTTGATGAACGACTCCATCAGAGCACTCGTCAGCGGGAGACCTGCTTGACGGTAGCTATACTCGACACGGCCACAGATTGAGGGAGGGCGAGGCTCCTGCCGAGCCGCCGGATCGCTGAGAATCACGGCTCAGCGGGAGATTCGCCATCCTGAAGAACCGTAATTCGTGACCGCTGAAAGTATAGCCCGGATTATTCATAAAGGATTTCACCACAGAGATACGGAGGGCACGGAGAAAAGGACTCACATCATCATTCCACTGTTCCGCAGCTTCACAGTCTGTTATGTCATCTTCGAGAATCACGGCGACGGATCGTGAAAACACGTTTGTTGTTCTGCAAATCTCCGAGACTCCGCGTCTCTGTGGCGAATAATCCGGGCTATCGGCCAGGCTGCTCAGACACGTGCGCATCAGGCGTTTAGTCGGCTCATAGATAGCTAAGAGGACGAAACACTTTCGGCCGCTTCGTCCTGGAGATCGTCTTCGACAGCGAGATTCTGGTGTTGATGGTCTGCCGGCTGATCTTCAACACATCAGCTTGAGGGGAATACGGTTCAACTCGAATTTTGGCCGGACGGAGACCCGATTATCGCGCCGGTAAACTACCGGCCTTGCAAATATTTACCGCGTTTTCTGAGATTTTATGCACTTGAATGAGATTGATTGCAATTCGTCGTTTGAAGCTGTAACGTGTTTCTCATCAAAGGGTTTTTGGGAATGTTCGACAATCCACGACTTTTAAGTCAAGCAAGGACCGGCAAGGCGGAGGAAAATCGAGTTCATCTGGCAAAAAAGTAAAAGACTACTGCCGGCACTCGTCCATTCTGTTCTATTGAGGCATTCATAGTTCGAGACGTCCTGTGACGCATTTGACAGGCTGGCCCGTTGGGGATCGAGGCGGTTTGATATTCGACCGATTGGCACGGCAGTACGTTCTGCAGGCGGTGTTCATCGCCTTGGCCGTGCTAGCGATACAGGCGGTGTTGGTTCGTGATTTTGGCCTGACCACCGATGAGACGACGTTTATTCAGAGCAATCGGCAAATCGCCGATTGGGTCTCTCGATTCGACTCAGCCGGCTGGTCTGAAAACTTTTCGCGCGAGCGGCTTCAGGAAGGCTGGCCGTTTGCCTTCCCGGGCAGCAAGAACCTGCCCTTGGTCAGCTTCGTCTCTTGGGGTGGGTATGCGCTTGCGGGACGCTTCGACGCTCCGCCGATCTCGTGGCGATGGGGCAATCTGCTTCTGTTTTCCGCAACCTGCGGCATCATGTTCCACTGGTTACGGAAGGAGTTTTCGACTACCGCGGCCCTGGCAGGGCTCGCGGCATTGCTGGGGACTCCGCGGCTGCTAGCGAATGCCTGCCTGTTCAGCATCGATCCGCTCGTCGGCTGCTTTTGGATTCTCGCATCTTGGGCGCTGGTGCAAAGCCGTCACGGATGGGGCTGGCCGATCGCTTTCAGCGTGCTGGCGGGGATGGGACTGTGCGCGAAGCCCACGTTTTGGTTCGCCGTTCCTGTTTGGCTGGTCTGGGGAATGCGATTCCGGGGCCGCTCGTTTTTTCGGCCGCTGATCTGCTTAATGACAATCTCACCGCTGGTCGCTTTGCTATTTGCTCCTATGTGGTGGTCGAACCCCATCAGCGGAGCGCTCGACTATTTGGAATTGCTTCGCTCCCCGCAGGGATGGACCGGCGTCGACGCTTATTATTTGGGTGAAGTGTACCAGATGCCCGGTACCGAAGCGTCGATCCCCTGGCACGCCGTTCCACTGCTTTCACTCGTCACCACACCATTATGGGTTTGCTGCTTGTTTCTGACCGGTCTCTTCTTTTGGTACCGCTCTGAGCGTCGGTCGGACGTGGTCAGTCTCTGGGCTGCCAGCGCACTCATCTTGCCGTTGGTCGTGATGTTGCCGAGCACGCCCGGCCACGACGGCGTCAGGCTCTTTCTTCCCTCATTCTTTTTCGTGGCGATGATTGCAGGTTACGGTTTTCATCGATGGGCGGAATGGGCCCGTCAAAAAAGGCATCGCGGCGAAGCCGACCCGACGTCCCCGGAAACGCCGACTCGCAGCGAACTCGCGGTCATCGTCGGACTGTTTTGCCTCTCCGTCTGGCCCTGCTGGCGGATTCATCCGGGCGAGCTTTCCTATTACAACATGCTGGTTGGCGGTTTTCGGGGCGCTGCCGAGCCGGTCCAGCTCTCCGCCAGCAGCCCGGTCAATCCACGACCCCTTTACGAGCGGACCTACTGGTGGGATGTCGTCGATGCGAATGACTGGCAGGAGATGCAGGAGAAACTGCCGCCGGGTGCAGCCCTCTGGGTTTTTCCGGACTTTATCGGCTTGGAGCTGCTTCAAGAGTGGGGACAGCTCAGAAAAGATCTGCGAATCGTGCATCAGCCGAATACCGCGCAGTTCGTGATGATCTACGGACGATTGGGCCGCATTACCTCCCCCCAAGTCGATCCGCTGGGAAAACGCTTTTTTCACGGAAAGCCGCTGTGGGAACGTCGAATCGACGGCGTCCGTGTGGCTGCGTTGTTCCGCTGGCGCTGAGGGTAGTTTCCTTTCTGAGTCGACGTAAGATTCTAGGCAGGGGCAGGGCCCTTGAAATCCCTAAAGAAGCGGGCAGGTTTGGTATCGCGGGCCTGTGCGGTCTTCTATGCCGCAAGCGGCAACTCGGCTTGTGAAACTCCAAACGAAAAAAGCGCGAACACAATTCACGTTTCGCACCCGATAAAAGTCTAAGATCACCTTAAACAGTGATCTCCACCGACAGACCAGTATCCGCGCAATCGTTTCGTGTGTCGGGTATTTGTCCGCTCCTCGAAAAGCATGTGATGTTTGAAGAGTCGCCGAAGCTGCTCCGTCCCGGTGAACTGAACGACGAAGAAGTCGGACGGTTGCTGAGGACCGTCGGGTTCCACGACTGTCCGGCTGCGCATGAGCGGCTGCTGGGAATTTGCACCGATCGTGCCTGCCGCCGGGCCTTATCCGAGTGCTTGCCGATGCTGCTACTCGCTTTGTCCGATGCTGCGACGCCGGACGGTTCGTTGATCAACTTCGGACGGTATGTCGGAAGCGTCGTCGACCGGACCGAACTGTTCCGGTATCTGTCATCCAACCCGCGCGCCGTTGAAATTCTGATCAAGCTGTTTGTCGGCAGCCAGTTTCTGACTGAAATCCTGCTTCGCAATCCCGATTACCTCGGGCGGCTCACCCGGCACAAACGCCTGGCCGAGTTCAAAAGCCAGCAGCAATTCTACGAAGAGGCCAGCCAGCCGGTGGATCGGGAACGGACCATCACAGACCGGCTCGCCGCGTTGCGGCGGTATCAGCACTGGGAGCTGTTACGCATCGGTGCCTGCGATTCGTTCGGTCTGTTCGACCTGAAGTCCGTGACGATCCAACTTTCGCTGCTGGCCGACAGCTTGGTCCAGCTCTGTCTGAGACTCCTGGCGGACGAACTGAGCGTTCCACTTGACGGTTTTGTCGTCCTGGCCTTCGGAAAATTGGGGGGCGAGGAACTCAATTACAGTTCCGACATCGATCTCGTGTTCCTTGCAGAGCTAGACGCCGAACGATTCTGGTCGCTGGGTCAGCGACTCATCCGGGCTTTGATGGAATCGACCTCGGAAGGGTTTCTGTATCGTGTCGACATGCGGTTGCGGCCCTGGGGGCGCTCCGGGGCACTGGTCAACAGCGTTGATGCCCATGTAAGATATCTCAAGCAGCACGGTCTGCCCTGGGAAAAACAAGCCCTGTTGAAAGCTCGAATCATTGCCGGCGATGCGTCGGTTGGTCGAAGGTTCCTGCAGCAGGTCGATCCGCTCATCTACGGTCTGCCGCCCGAAACCGTCCGCGAAAGTATTCGCGCCATGAAAAGTCGCATCGAAAGCGAGTTGCAACGACGGGGACGTCAGTGGGGCGAAGTCAAATCGGGAGCCGGTTCGATTCGCGACATCGAATTCGTCACGCAGTCTCTGCAGTTGATTCACGGCGGCGCGCATCCCGACGTCCGCAGTATTAATACGCTCGACGGTCTGATCCGATTAGCCGACTACGGATTCCTTCAAGCTGCCGAGTACCGTCACCTGAGCAGCGGCTACGTTTTCCTGAGAACGATCGAGCATGCGCTGCAATTGATGCACCACAAGCAGACACACACCCTGCCCGAAGACATGCGCGAACTTGCCTATTTGGCCCGGCGGCTTGATTACCCGGACGCCGATCGGTTCCTGTCCCAATACGAACGGCACCGCGAGGCCATCCGCACGATCTACGACAGATACATTGGCGAACAGATCCAACCGAGTGCGCTGACGGCGGCCACCTCGACGGGACCGATGCCGCATCATGTCGAGCAGATGGAGCCTTCCTACTCGGAAACGTTTACCGAGGACGAAATTGCCCGGCACGCGGCTTTGCTCGATGCACTGTCGGACGACAATATTGTCGAGCTCGAAGCTTTGCCGCTGGCTGACGGCCGTTGGCAGTTGACCCTCGTCGGAGAGGATCATCCCGGTGACTTGTCGCGCATCTGCGGGCTGCTGTTCGTGTACGGGTTCAACATTGTCGACGGTCACGTCTTTACAGCCGAGCAGGTTGCGGAACAACCATCGGTGAAATCGACAGCGGCCGCACGAAAATCCCGGCCGCCGTCTCGAAAATTTGTCAACGTCTTTACGGTTCAACAGCCGCGGGACGTGGTGCTCGCAGAGGTTTGGCCGCGCTACCAGCAGGAACTCGCCGATCTGTTGCAGTTAGTCCGTGCCGGTCGACGGCGGGACGCGCAGGGCAAACTGGCCAAGCGGGCCGCCGCTGCCTTGCGCGCCGTCCCCGAAATCGGCAGCAGGCTGTACCCGGTCGACGTCGACATCGACAACCTTTCGTCCGACCAAATGACCGTGCTGCACATTCGTGCCGAAGATACCATCGGATTCCTGTACGAACTCAGCAACGCGCTGGCGCTGACCCGCATCGACATCATACGCGTCATCGTCGACTCGGTCGGCAACCGGGTGTTTGACACGCTCTACGTGACCGATGCCGGCGGACGCAAAATCACCGATGCCAACCGGCAACGGGAACTTCGTGCCGCCGTGGTGCTCATCAAACACTTCACGCACCTGTTGCCCCGCTCGCCCAATCCTGAAGCGGCGCTGCTGCATTTTCGCGATTTTCTCGAACAACTGTTTCAGCAGCCGAACTGGATTGAGGAATTCGCTTCGCTGGAACGCTCCGACGTCCTCGACGCGCTGGCCCGATTGCTGGGGGTCAGCAATTTCCTCTGGGAGGATTTCCTGCGGCTGCAGCACGCCAACCTTTTTCCGGTTGTCAAAGACGTACAAGCCCTGGCCCGGTGCAAACCGAAAGCAATCCTGCAACGCGAACTGGTCCAGGAACTGACGAGAATCACCGATCCCCAAGAACGTCGGCAGCGGCTGAACGCCTTCAAAGATCGTGAAATGTTCCGTACCGACATGCGGCACATCCTGGGACACATCACTGAATTCGGACAGTTTTCGGCCGAACTGACCGATCTGGCTGAGGTCGTCGTCGAGGCGGCCTACCGAATCTGCGACGATGAACTGCGGGCGAAACATGGCGAACCTCGACTGGCCGACGACCGCGTTTGCCCCTGCTGTGTTGCTGCGCTGGGAAAGTGCGGCGGGCGGGAGCTCGGATTTGCCTCGGACATCGAGCTGATATTCATTTACGAAGACGACGGCAGGACCGACGGTCCGGAAACGCTAACCGTCTCAGAGTACTTCCAAAAACTGGTCGAGTCGTTCACGCACACCATTCACTCCCGGCAGGAAGGCATCTTTCAGGTCGATTTGCGTCTTCGGCCTTACGGCCGCGCCGGCAGTCTGTCCATAACGCTCGACGCGTTCCGCACGTATTTTGGTACAGAGGGGGCAGCTTGGCCGTACGAACGACAAGCATTGGTCAAACTGAGACCTATTGCCGGCGACACCGCGTTTGGAGAGCGCATCGTCCGTTTGCGTGATGAGCTGGTCTACACCACTGAACCGTTCGACGTGGCTGCCATGCGTGGCATGCGCGAAAAGCAGGAACTGCAATTGGTCAAAGCCGGCACCCTGAATGCCAAAGTCAGCCCGGGCGGACTTGTCGACAGCGAGTACCTGGTGCAGGGGCTTCAGATGACGTATGGACGCCGCGTTCCGTCGTTGCGGGCCACGAATACGCGGCAAGCATTGGCGGCCCTCGAACACGCCGGCATTCTCTCAGCGGCCGATCATACACAGCTTCGAGAAGCATACGTGTTCCAGCGGCAACTGATCGATGCGCTGCGGATGGTCCGCGGCCATGCCAAAGACCTGACCGTTCCGCCGCCCGGCAGCGAGGAGTTCGATTACCTGGCTCGCCGGCTGGGATACGGCGGCGACGTCGGCCGTCTGCAGGCCGATTTGGAACTCTATTTCGGCCGTGTCCGTGACCTCAGCCGACTTCTGGATCAACCGGCGAAACCGTAAGTCATGCACCCGTGCATGACCTTTGAGGCGGAGTTCAGTACGCTGATGGTATGCCACATTATCGTCGTGCTGTGGTGCCGGGAGGCACGTTCTTCTTCACGGTGCTGACTTTCCATCGCCGACCGCTTGCGACAGAATAGGTCGCTGTTTGATAGAGCATCGGCCGCTGACCTCCGCGAAACCCCGGGAGCAGTCGACCAAGGAGATCCCCATGTCGCGAACCACGCTACTGGTTGCCTTCGTCCTGGCTACTTTCGCTGCCGTCTGCAGCATAGCCACCGCTGATGAACCAAAACGCATCCACTACCCGGAGACCCGCCGCGTGGATCACGTCGACGATTATCACGGCACAAAAGTCGCCGACCTGTACCGTTGGCTCGAACAAGATGTTCGCAAGTCGAAAGAGGTGGCCGACTGGGTCGCAGCCCAGAACAAAGTTACATTCCACTATCTGGAATCGATCCCCCAGCGGACAGCGATTCGCAGCCGGCTCACCGAACTGTGGAACTACGAGAAGTTCGTGCTCGACGAACACCATCGGATGCAGAAGCTGCATCTTATGCTGTTTCTTGTTTCTAGCAGCGCGTTCCTCGGTCCAGCAGGATGAGTCTTCGCCGAAGGCAAAACCATTGGCAGCCCGGCCAATACTTTCCCGAAGTCGCGAAAGAACTCCACGAGCTTTATACTACCCTGCGAGAACATTTTGGTTACGCCAAACAGTGGTGGCCCGGAACGTCTTGGGAAACGACGCTGACGGCACTCTTGGTCCAGCAATGCAATTGGACAACAGCTTACCAGGCGTTGGGCCGATTGCAGAAAAATGGCCTGCTTGGGTTGCCGGAGCTAAGCGCAGCAGCCTCCGAGAAGGTTCGCCACATCATCCATCCGGTCTCTTTTGCTCCGACCAAAGCTCTCCGGCTGATTGGCTTGGCCCAATCGATTCTGGATCGAAGGTTTTCAGAAATCGAGCCTTATCTTCACTCTGCCGACACGGCAGCCCTGCGACATGACTTGCTGAGTTTTCCCGGCATTGGCGAAGAAACAGCTGATTGCATTCTGCTTTACGCTGGCGATCAGCATCCGTGTTTCATCGTCGATTCCTACGCCCGCCGAACGTTCCAACGGGTGCGGTTGTTCTGTTTTCTGGATGATCGTTTCTGGGATCGGCCTTACGCATTTCTCAGACAATTCTTCCAGACTCATCTGCTCTCCAGCCTCTCACTTTATGATGATTTTTCATTCGACCCCGGCGTGTCTCGCGAGATAGCCCTGCTCCGAGATTTTCATGCCCAGATCGTTGAGTTGGGGCGACATCACTGTTTGAAGTCTCGTCCTCGCTGCCAGGCTTGCGGAAATAGTGGCCGGAGAGATGATCTCTTCTACCAGAACCATTGCACTGAAAACGGCTGCACAGGCTGTCCGTTGGTGGATCTTTGCGCCTGGCACCACAAGAATCAGTCCGCTCAAAAATGAGCGATCACCAATTCCCGCTGCCCGTTTGATGCCGTCGAGATCAGCCCCTGCAGTTTTGGGCTGCAGGAAGAGGCGGCGGCCGAAAAAGTTTCCTAGGCGATCGCTATTAGGACCCCGCTTCAGGGAAGCGTATCGACGATCGCGGCCAGGTCGACGGGCTGGGTGAGCGTGACGCTCACGCCAAAGCGGCTGCGCGGGTCGCTGCTATGGTGTTTCAGGCTGAACTCGTCACGGCCACCGAGCAAAGTCTTGAGGAACGCCTCCAACTCCGGCCAGCAGGCTGTGTAGGTCTCAGGGGTATTGGGCGCCAGGGCGCGGTCATTGATGAACAGCTCGAAGTGCTGCCGGCTGAATTTCAGCGGGCCTTCCGTTTTGAACTCGGCTTCGAGTAGCCGGCAAGCATGGGCGGCAGATCGCATCGCTTGCAGGAAGCGATCTTGGTTACTGCCCTCTAGCGGCGCCTTGCGGTTGTAGCGCAGTCCGTAGCGGCCCGATCTATTGTCCATGCTGTAATCGGCCTCATGACCAATGAGGAGCACACCGGGACCGTCCGGCACGTGGCGATAGTCGGCCACATCGATGAGCAACTCTTCCAGTGTCCGTTCCCGGATCCAACGGTGGAAGACTTCGATAAAGCGGGCGGGATCAACCGTCAGCTCGTCGTCCACGTAGATCTTGACATTGATATGTTGTAGGTCCATGGCTTGCGTGATCGAGGCCTACGGAGAGGCCGGCGCCTCCGTTCTCATTCGGGTGTTGTAACAGCTATGGACGGCCTCGATAAACAGTTGAGCCTCCTCAATCGTATGATGGACCGATTCAGAGGTGAACGGGGTGCCGGCCTGCTGGTGAGCGGCGAACAGATAATGTGCAAACTTGCCCCCGGCGTACGGGTCGAAGAAGAGCTCAGTGTCGTAGAAGCGGTCACGGAACTCGTCGACGACCTCCTCGGGGTCGTTCGACACATCGTCGTACTGAATCTGCACGATGGCCTTGGCCGACTTGATCATTGGCCATGGCGAACTCGTAGGCCGAGATCACCTCGCCGGCGCACTCGCCTTTGCCGATGTCGCCCGTGCTGTATTCCCGCGGATCGGCCCAGTCGGAGTAGAACGAGGGATCGGCATCGTGCTCGGGCAGGTCTTGCGTCAGCGGGTCGAGCATCTGACGGATCTGCGCTTTGCCGGTACGCTGGATGAACTGCGAAAACCTTTCGCCCGGCTGGCGCATCCGCAGGTAATGATCTGTAATCCGCCCCACGGCGTCGGGGATTCGCTTGGACGGAATGGCGACGATCGGCAGCCCGTAAGAACCTGCATTCTGCTCCCACTGGCCGCCCAAAACGACCTGGAAAAATGGGACTTTGAACCCCTGGACGTGCCGGCTGACTCCGTAAAATCCAATGTCGGCCACGTGCTGCTGCCCGCAACTGTTAAAGCAGCCACTGATCTTGATGTGCAGGTCCTGAATCGCCTGGTCCATCTGAAAGCTTTTTTCGGCCAAGCGATTCCTGAGTTCGGCTGCCAGCCCCCGTGACGACGAAATGCCCAGCTTGCACGTGTCGGTGCCGGGACAGGCGACGATGTCGAGAATGTTGCTGGCGCCCGCTTCGCCGAGCCCCGCAGCGTCCAGCGCCTCGAAGAGCGCCGGAACATCGGACTGGCTGACCCAGCGGATGACGAAGTTCTGTTCGACCGTCGTGCGGAGTGTGCCGTTGGTGAAACGGCAAACAATGTCGGCCAATGCCCGCAACTGGTTGGCCGTGATGTCGCCCAGCGGAAGCGCAACCGTCGCGGTGACGTATCCCGGCTGACGCTGCTGGCGGAGATTGGTCTTTAGCCAGCGGTCGAGTCGTTCGTTCCCTTCCACGGTCGGTAATTTGCTCGCTGGTTTGAGCGGTGTTTCTTGCTCTGTCTCGGTCCCTTGCAGATATTCCGACCAGCGTGGATCTTCGGGAAGCTTGCGCCGTTCTTCGAGGACCTCCTGCTTGAATTTCTCGATGCCCCAGTGACTAATGAGAAACTTCATCCGCGCGCGGCTGCGAGACTTTTTCTCGCCGTGACGGGCGAAAACCCGTGCTATGGCCTGCGATATGGGCAGGACTTCCTCCGCCGGCAAGAATTCATCGAACAGTTTGGCCTGACGCGGCACGGCCCCGAGTCCGCCGCCGACCACAAACCGGAAGCCCCGCTTCTCCCGGCCGTCAACCATGCGGGTGACCGCGGTGAAACCCAAGTCGTGCATAGCAGCCAGGCCGCAAGAGTGCTGTGTACAGCCGCTGAATGTGGGCTTGAATTTGCGGCCGAAGTTTTGCGCGTCCGGATGTCCCAGCAGAAAACGCGTCAGGGCATGCGCGTAGGGGGTCACGTCGAAAGCCTCGTCCGGACAGACACCGGCGAACGGGCAGCCGGTGATGTTTCGGACCGAATTGCCGCAAGCCTCGCGGGTGGTAATGCCGACCTCGGCTAAGCGTCGCATGAGTGTCGGGGTATTCTCGATATGAACGAAGTGCAACTGGATGTCTTGCCGCGTGGTGATGTGGGCAATCTCGTCGGAATATTCCTCGGCCAAATCTGCCAACACTTCCAACTGTCGGGGCGTGATGCCGCCGTAGGGGATCTTGATTCGCTGCATTCCCGGCGCGTCCCAGACGGTGTTGGGTCCCTTGGTATTCTTATCACCCGAATAGTCCAGGTGCCGGGTCTGGACGCCGTCGTAGCGCTGGCCATTGTCATAGCGCTGGCCGTAGACGCCCCGGCGCAACCGCGTCTCGGCAAAGACTTTTTCATCGAGCTTGTCCTGGCATCGTACCTCGATCTCCAGATCAAAGGTGTCGATCTCATCGGCAAGCTGTGTTGGCAGCTTGTCCAAGAGACGTTCCTTCCAAAGTTGATTGCTGGCTTTCATTGCGATCTGACTCCCCTGTACGCAGCAGACAATGCGGCTGACACCAACCAGTTGAAGCTTATCGAAAGCCTTCCGCCAAATCAATTGCGCCTTCTGCAGTGCAAACGTTCAACAACTTGTATTTTGACAAGCTTCTCTAAAAACAGATCGACAGGATTCCAGTGGAGCAAGTTGATCCTGTCGATTCGGTGCACTCTGTTTCAAAACCGACCAGCAAAATCATTCCTATCAGTTCACCAGATCTTGTTTCTCGGGCGAGGTCAAGAAGGGTTGATAAGGAAGCCATGAGTGCAGGAGGGGCTGTGACTGTCACCGCAACAACTCAAGCTCTCGGTTATTTTCCTGGATTCATGGCTACCTTATCCGACATTTCCCAGATAGATCGTGTTCCGACGGCCCATGCGGTCAGTTGACTCGATTATATCGCCAGCCGGTCTGTCGTCCCAAGACTTGGTGTCATTTTCGTCCGTCTCA
>Ga0310123_10000451_pt1 | contig 36874 bp, 42 predicted proteins | sample CB6_AW_1057_MG_FD_203505 | JGI IMG/M metagenome (GOLD analysis project Ga0310123, IMG submission 203505) | Marine microbial communities from Western Arctic Ocean, Canada - CB6_AW_1057 | ecosystem: Environmental > Aquatic > Marine > Oceanic | place: Canada: Western Arctic Ocean | collected... | reverse complement strand
GGGGGGATTTAGGTTCTCCGCCTGCTGATTCCGAGCAATTTATGCTTATAGAATTTTTAAGTGGACAAGTGGAGGCTTTACAAGGACAGTTAAAGGGTATGATGAACAACCAAGTAAATATTGAAAGGTTGCAGACTGATATGGAAAAAGCTTTATTAGATATAGAGAAGTTAAAGGACAAAATTAGAGACCAGAAAAACGGAAATAATGGGGGGACACATTAAATGGATGCCGCTACACTAGTTACTATTATAACAATGTTCATTGTAACCGATACTTCAAGCGAATTTGTTAAGTATGATGGTTTAATGGATTGTTTGAAAGAGAAAAGAAAGATTGAAAAATTAAGGGATGGACGTAGAGTAATTTGTGGACCATCAATGGCTGAAATAGATAAAGATGGCAATATTATTAGTATTAGAAATAAAATGCCAGACCAATCAGGTAGTTTAAAATTGGGTGGTACAGCTAAATCATTAACTGAAAAGAAGAAAAAGAAACAAATTAAGGTATTAACACAGGATTAATTATATGAAAAAATTATTAATGATATTAATTGCAACACTATTTTTAGTAGGTTGTAATACAACAAAGAGTTTTATAGTAGAAAAAGAATTAGGTCTACTTGATGTTGTAAAAGATAGAGGTTATGTTGTATGTGGAGTTAATGCAGGTTTACCTGGTTTCTCCGCTAAGGATGAAGAAGGAAATTGGAGTGGTTTAGATGTTGATTTTTGTAGGGCAGTTGCCGCTGGAATATTTGGAGATTCAAGTAAAGTAGAGTTTATAGGTTTAAACGCTGCTCAAAGATTTCCAACATTAGCTTCTGGTTCAATTGATTTACTTGCAAGAAATACTACTTGGACAATTAGTAGGGATGTTAATTTAATGTTTGAATTTGCAGGTATTAATTATTATGATGGACAAGGATTTTTAGTACCTACTGATTTAGATATTGAAAATGCAACAGAATTAAATGGTGCGTTTGTTTGTATTACAGCAGAAACAACATCCGAATTAAATTTAAATGATTACTTTGCAGAAAACAATATGGCTTATAGACCAGTATATGTTGAAGGTAACAAAGACGCAAAAGCAAAATTGTTTAGTGGTGAGTGTGATGTCTTTACTACAGACGCTTCTGGTTTAGCATCCGCAAGAGCAGGTGCAGAAAATCCAGATGATTGGATGGTATTACCTGAAATTATATCTAAAGAACCTTTAGGTCCACTTGTAAGACAAGGCGACCAAGAATGGGAAGATGTAGTTAGATGGACACATAACATTATGGTTAATGCTGAAGAGGCAGGTATCACTTCTAAAAATGTTGATTTAATGTTAACTTCTAAATCAAAAGAAGTTAAAAGAATTTTAGGGGTGGAAGGTTATATTGGTCCTATGTTAGGACTTGGAATGAAGTTTGGATATAATATTATTAAACAAGTAGGAAACTACGGAGAATCTTTTGAAAGAAATGTGGGAGAAGAAACACCACTTGCTTTAGAAAGAGGATTAAACAATTTATGGAATAATGGTGGCATATTATATGTACCACCAATAAGATAGGGAGAAATATGAAAAAATTATTATATGCAATTATTTTAATGTGTGCATTATTATTTAGCCATAATGCTTTTGCAAGTGAGGCTCACGCAACGTGTGATCCAAAAGTTATGGCTGACGCACAAAAACCAGAAGTAGTTTTTGCAGTTTGTGTTTTTGCAGATGGTACATTGATTGACCATAAAGGCGCAAATAGTATGTCTGATTGCTTAAAGACCAAAAGAGAAGTTGAAAAAGCTTGGAGAAATAGAGCAGAAGAAACAGATAGTGTAGAAATAAATGGTATTACATATAAAATAGACGGTGAGTCATTAGCATTTATGTGTGATTTAGTTGACGCAAGAGTACATCATTATAATGATGGTACTTGGGAGATTGTAGAAATTCTAGGCAAACATAAAAAGGACGAATAATGTTAAAAGAATTAAAAAGATGGTGTATTGAAGTTTCAAAAGAACTATGTAATGAAACGGTCAGTACAGCAGGAACTATTTGTGATGAAACAAAGAAAGCAAATGCTGACTTTGTTAAAGCGATAATGAAGAGTATATAGTGAGTAAATGGAATGGAGATATTAAGTGGTTAACAAAAGCAATGATTTTTCTATTCGTGATTGCTATATTATTTGGGTTCTATTTACATAATAGAGATAGAGCAGAAGCAATAGAATATAGCAAAGAAATCATACAAACAGAATAAACAATGGCAGATTCAATAGTAATGGCAGATAACCTCACTTCACTTGGACAAAATATCCAAAGTAAAGTAGGGCAAACTCTATTAGGAGCAACAGCGGTTGCAAATAAATCAAAAATAGAATCAGGTGCAACTGGTACTATGGGTGTACTAGATACTATAGCTGATTTACAACAAAGAACTATTGATAAAATAACACAGGTTTGGCAAACAATACAGGCAGGAGTAAATTTTGAAAAAAATGAAGCAAGACTAGTTAGACAAGAAAGAAAAGAAAACGAACTTGAATCAGATAAAAAAGGGGATCCTTGGTTTGAAAGTACATTTAAAGGAGAAGCCATTCCTGGTGAAGGTGGACTTGGAGCTTTTTTAGGAGGATTTATGGCAGGTAAATGGGGAACAGTACTATCTGCTGGTGCTTTAATGTTGTTTATGAAAGGAGTATTTAAAAAAGGTGTTTTAGCAGCCATTGGTGCAATGCTTGGTAATATGTTAATATCTAAATTGGATACAGATGAAAAAACTAAATCTGATATGAGTACTATGTTAGGAGTGGGATTATTTGCTTCTATGTTTGGTCCAAAAGGAATAGTAGTAGGATTATTAGCATTTGCTACTATGGGAATGAAATCACTTTATGATTGGATGTCAGGTAATAAAGCAACTGGTGAATTTAAAGGTATGGATTGGGGTATTATGGCTTTAACAGGACCAGCGTTGATAATGGCAGCTAAAATTGGTGGGGTACTTTCAGGAACAGGTATAACAATAGGTACTACTCTTGGTGCATTAGTAATAGGTTGGCCATTTATTATTGCGGCCTCATTAGCAATAGCACTAGCAGCAGGTATAGGTTATGTAACCAATGAAATGAAAGAATATAGAGGTACAGTGTTAGACCATTTACATAAAGTTACTAGTAAAGCACAAAAAGCTTTTAATGAAAATATGGCAACGCAAGAAGAAAAATGGTATGCAAAACATTTCCCGAATTTGGCTGGTGCGCTTTTGGGGGATGACGTTTTAACTGACCAACAACTACTTTTAGTTGGTATGAAAGAAGCTAAAGAGCGTGCTGAAGGAAAGGGCCCTCTTTCAGGAAGTGACCAAAAAAATATAGTTGACGCTTCATCTCAAATGGCTGACCAAACGCTAGATGGAGACAAATTTAATGTAATGATGGCAGATGAACATAAAATGGGTGTTATGATGAACACAATAGCTTATATAATGGAAATATTAAATACAGGAAAATTAAAACCTGAAGATGAAAAAATAACAAAAGATAATTTACAAAGACTTTTGGATCACATAGAAGCTTCAGCACAAAAAACAATTGCATTATCAACAAGGCACCCTGGTACTAAACCTCAAAAATATATGGTAGAACTAGCAAAGGATGATGTCTTTGAAAAAGAGGCAACACTGGCTCCTAAAATAGAGTTATTAAAGTCTTTAATAGCTCAGCAAGAAGCAGAACTTGCCTTAATGAGGAGTAAAATAGTACCAGTAATGACTGATACTCCAGTTGGACCAGTAAACCTAGGTATTACCGAAGGTGAAATGGAAGCAAACGCATTTGAAAAAATATTTAAACAAAATCAAATAAAACTTAAAGGTTTGGAGATGGAGTATAAGTTTGGCAGCAAGACAATGCACCCATTTTTAGATTATACCGACATAAACACCGCTTTTTCACACATTGATAAGAAAAAACTGAACCTATCGGCCGAATTAAAAGCAAAATCTAAACTTGACCAACTGAACATTATGAAAGCTGAACGGACTAACACACAAGCTTTGAATCTGGATGGAGGAAGTAACCCAAATTATTTATTGGATAACAGTAAGAAAACTGCTATAAAAAATGATACAGCCGCTCAAATATCAATTTGGACTAGTCCTGACAAGTTGAGTTCATCTAGTGGCTATAGTAATGCTATTACAAAATAATTAAATGATAACAATACTAGAAAACGCAAAAAATAGAATAAATGAATTAAGAGAAACAAATAGAAAAGCATTTGTTAGATTATCTGTAAAGGGTGGTGGTTGTGCTGGGTTTGGATATGATTGGACGTTTGAAAATGAATCTAAACCAACTGATATTCTTGTAGATGATATATTATTAGTAGATAAAATATATGAAATGTATATATTAGGTATGCAGTTAGATTATAAGAACGATATATTTGGTTCTAATTTTGTATTCAAGAACCCTAAAGCTAAATCCTCTTGTGGATGTGGCACATCATTTTCACTTTAATATTTACCAACTCCCCAAATCTTTTTCAGTAATAATTTTGAATTGCATATTGTTATCTGAACAAAATGACCTAGCAGCAGACCATTTTGCTTTATTTTTAATATAGTTAAATGACTCAATCATAAATGACCTTGTTTTTCTTTTAGGTGTTTTAGGTCTTTTACATTGCCTAGATGGTTTAATTTCTATCATATACTTTTTATCTTTGATTGTTTTAATTACAAAGTCTGGAAAGTATCTATGCCATTTTTTATCCAACGGACTATAGTACCTGATAGGTAACTCTTCACTTGCCCAATGTACTATATCAGTATTCAAATCACAATAACGCATAAATCTCCTTTCTAAAAGAGACCTATATACTATTTGATTTGGATTGCCTACGTACTTTTTGGGATGTGTTGCTTTATATAAACCTTTGTAACTCTTTGCCATAATCTATCTATTAATCATATAAATATATAAGTATTTATAACAAGGATCTAAATGGGAAAAAGTATCAACATATCAAAGTATTTAAACCGTGCAGTAACCAATGCTAAGGGGTTTATTGTCAATAAGATTACTTCACAGATTGGTGGACGATTAAATTTAGCAGACCTTATTAGTAATTTTGGTGCAACAAATGTTAGTAGCTCCCAAACTGAAGCAGTTGCTCAATTATTAGATAAATCACCATTTACTCCTAAAAAATCAGCACAACAAGCGTGGAAAGACCAGGATAAGTTAGGATTTAGACATATCCAATATCCAACAGAATTAACAGGCAATGAATTAGGAAATTGGATGTTATTTTTTATGATATCCAATGCTGCTGGAGACCAAGGTGGGGTAATGGATTTGAAAGTAGCAAATGCATTGAAATTAAACCCAGGTTGGGGAGATGATCCAAATCCCCATTCTAATACAGACGCTAGCTATGCAGACTTTGATAATATAAGACAGCAATACGCAAACAAAGGTATTAAAATTCCTGATGTTAATATGACTAATTTTAATTTACCACAGCAAGGTAAACGTTTGGTAACTGGTGCAGTTGCATTGTATATGCCACCAGATATTAAAGTAAGTTATAATCAAGAGTGGGCACCAGAATCTACAGAAACAAGTGGTGATTTAGCTCATTTAATTAAATCATTACACGGTAAGGATAATGATACAAATGTTGTTGAAACGATAGCTAAACACGGATTTGGGATAGCAATTAAAGCATTTAAAAATGCTGTAGGGGCTACTACTGAAACGTTAGGGTTAGGGGATATTGTAAAAGTTTATGGTAAGCATAAAGGATATGCGTTGAATACACATAAAGAACAGTTTTACGAAGGACCAACATTTAGAGAATTTACATATCAGTTTAAATTTTGGCCGAGAAATCAAGAAGAAACATCAGCTGCTCAAAATATTATTTTAATGTTTAAATATCATATGCACCCTTGGAAAGACTCAGCTTTTGAAGACCGTTTATTTAGAGTACCATCAGAATTTGAAATACATTATTTACATAATACTGGTAGAAATAAAGCTTTGCCTAGGATATCAAGATGTGCTTTGAAAAAAGTTGATGTTAGTTATACACCAGAAGGTGGTAATTTTAAAACCTTTGACGACAACTCACCTGTTTGCTATACACTTGATTTGAATTTTGTAGAATTAGAATTTATGACTAAAGATAAAATCTTTGAAGGATATTAATGGAATATTTTAATCAATTTCCTAAAATGCTTTATGATATTAAGGGCAATAATACTGTTAAAGTTGTGCCTGATATATTTCGTAGGATAAAAATAGTAAATAAAATAAAAGGTAATATATCTTTAATAGATAATTATGATGTTGAAGATGGAGAAAAACCAGAACACGTGGCATACAAAGTTTATGGTAGCACAAATTATTTTTGGGTTGTGTGTTTAATGAATAATATTGAAAATGTTTATTATGATTGGCCGTTACCTAGTATAGCATTTGAACAATACTTAAAAGACAAATATACAAATCCTGAGGCAATACATCATTATGAAAAAATACAATCAAGTGGAAAACAAATAGGTGATGGACCTGGAGATTATTCTCATATAATAGAGTGTAATTCAATAGACGCAGGTGCTGGTCCTGTGACTAATGCTGAATATGAAAGAAGAATACAGGATAAAAAGAGGCAAATTAGAATATTAGATCCGAAATATTTAAATTTCTTTGTTACAGAATTTAATACATTGATTAGAAAATGATATGGCACTATCTAACACAATACAAAATTCAGAAGATTTAAGTTTAAGTGTAGCTGAAATTCTATCCTATAGAATGGCAGATGGAGCTCCTGGACGTCAACAACCAATTACAATTGATATTAAAAATATCATTTTAAAGATAACACTAGATGAAGATATCTATGAACACTCAATGGTTGGTAAGATACAAATATATGATACTGCTGATGTTCGTACTATTCTCCCTATTACAGGTTTAGAAAGATTAAATTTAAAATTTAATACACCAGGTCTTAATGGTGTTAATGCTGTCGCTAACGAAGGTCATCCATTTCACATTTATCAAATACAAACAGTTGCCCAAGATAAAGAATCTGTACGTGGTCAAGCATATGACATCCTTTTTTGTTCAAGAGAATCTTATTTTAATAATATGCGTAAGGTTAGTAAGGCTTATGAAGGTCCAGTTGAATTAGGTGTTGAAGATATATTTACAAATAAAAAATACCTTAATAGTAAAAAACAACTTTATATAGAACCTACAAAGTATAAAACAAAAATAGTAATACCTAATTTGAAACCATTTGCTGCCATACGAATGTTATGTGCTAGGGCTGTATCACGACAATATGAAAATGCAGGATATTTATTTTATGAAACGCTAGATGGATACCATTTTAGAAGTTATGAATCTTTGTTTGCTTTGGCTGGTGCCATAGCACGACCTACTAAATGGCATTATAGACCACAAATAAAGAACGTTAGGAATCCACGTACAGGAGTTGAAGAACCAATAAAAGATATGCACGGTGTTAATAATTGGACGTTAGATAAACCTGTTGATGTGTTAATGAATTTAAGCAGTGGTGGTTATGCAAATAAATCAATAGAGTATGATTCGTTTTATAAAACTATTAACATAACTGATTATAATTATGAAAAGGATTTCTCTAAACATTTTCACACTGAACACGATGGAGATGGATATAAATCAGCTGATAAAATTCATTTACCTGCTGCTGGAAATATTGAAGGTAGTAGGTTATCGGAATCATACGACCAACGAGTATTCTTATCATCAAACCCAAGTAGGGTTCACGATAAATTTGGTAATATTAGTGCTGAAATAAGTACTCAAAAGATAATGTCACAGGAGACTCTATTAAAAAATGGTGTCCTAACTTTAAATGTACCTGGTAATTCAGTGTTGCAGGCAGGAGATATTATTGATTTTGAAATGCCATTATTCCAACCTTTAGGAGATAATAAACCAGCACGTAAGAATCCTTATTGGGCAGGACGATATTTAATTATTTTTCTTAAACATAATGTTGATGTTATTAGTGGTTATAATATGACGATAGTAGCAGTTAAAGATAATGTTGCTCACCAATATATACCAGAACATCAAACTTGGAGACACCAAGCGCCTAAACGTAAGACACATAATATATACGAACAAGATAAACAAATAATGAGCCGATTAGGACCAACAGGAATGGACATAAAAGGAACACCTTTTTAATGAAAGGGATTGAGAGTGTTCTCCGAGATTCGCAAATTTTTAGTGCCGCTAACGCTAGACGTGTAAGATGAAGATTAAAAGAAGATGGAAGATAGTATTGTTTGTAATATTTGCGATATTACTATTACTATGGTAGAGAATGGCCGTAGTAGAGGAACAGACAGGTAATGCACAGAATAACTATGAGAACAATTAGAGAACAACTACGAGGATATGTGCTTGACTCTGCGAGGAGAGTAGTGTATAACGCAGGACAAGATAACAAACTGAGCATACCACATCAAGGTCGCCAGCTGTACTATATGCTAAGCAGGAAGCCTCACAGCTACTCCGCTGTATTCAATGTGTTCTGGAATAGAATATCTGGTACCTTACCTCTTACGCAAGAGTGCGTAAAGATGGCGCAAACGAGCCAGCGTAAACAATCTAATGATTGCAGTATGCTCACGAGGTTGCGTAAAGGTATTCTAAATAGTTTAGTAATGCGTAAGTTGAGTGCTTTAAAAGGAAATCAATAAGGGAAAACCTATGGCCGACTCTAATATTTTATCAGCAAATTTTTATTCTTTCACAGGTGTGGTAGAAGATAGAAACGATCCAGAATATCTTGGCCGTTATAGAGTAAGAGTCCTTGGCATACACACACACGACAAGCAAGTCCTACCAACGGCCGACTTACCGTGGGCGCAATGTATATTACCTGTTACATCACCAGGCATTTCAGGATTAGGCCATTCACCATCCTTTCTTGTGGAAGGTTCGTGGGTCGTAGGCTATATGCGTGATGGCTCTCAATGCCAGCAACCAGTTATCATCGGAAGTTTGCCAGGCTATCCAATTGAAGCGGCAAGAGCTGATAAAGGATTTTATGACCCTAACCAAAAGTTTCCTAGAGATGTTTTTGTACCAGACACCAGTTCACTAGCCGTTAATGAAAAAGTTGTTGTCGCAGGTAAAGAGATGGACGCCAACCCCCATTTACATTTACTATTAAGACAAGCCAGTACCATAACAGGCATAGCAACGGCCGACTTTAATGCGACTACCAATGCAAAAGGTGGAATGATTACAGGATCCGATGGCGATACCTGGGATCAGCCTGAAGTACCTTATGCGGCCGTTTATCCATACAATCACGTTTTTGAAAGTGAGAGTGGCCATATTTCAGAATGGGATGACACTGAAGGTAAAGAAAGAATTTATCAATCCCACCGAACAGGTACCTCATATGAAATAGATCCTTTTGGCACCATTGTCTACCTTAACAAAGTTAACAAATATGAAATTACCTCTTTCAATAATTACAACTCCATTGGTGGCGATTCAGATATCACGATAGATGGCCGCCATAAGATTTACATTAACAAAACCGGCCATCCTAATAACCACTATGATATACAGGTAGGGCCGAATGCAAATATCAATATACAAGTAGATAAAGGCAATATCAACTTGGTCACCGTTGATGGTGATATCAATGTAAACAGTGGTGGTGATTATAACCTAAAAGTAAAAGGCAATTACACCAGTGATATATGGGGAAGTAAAAGAGAAACAATAGCCGGCTCTAAAACATCTAATACCACTATGTCCGTTATACACCGTGGAGCCACAATAGATTTGAATTAGCTGCTGCTACGTCCAGACTTGCTGCTACGTGATAGGGCTTGCTGCTACGTAACGGCCTGCTGCTACGTCATATATATCAAACTCGGCTCCACCTGGAAAACTTTTAAAAATTCTCTATATAGGCCGGCATTGTTGCTTATTATATTATTTTTTAAACTATAAATGCAATAACAGACACAAGCAATATAGCGACTTCCTTTTAGACAAAAATCCGCCAGTATTTTTTTTCGTACCAGCTTTGATACACCTAAACAATAAATAACTATATGATTACAAAACAATCATACGAAGACTTAAAGCCTTATTGGGATTTCCAACGTAAGAAGGAATACAATAAGGAAAAGTTGGAACACCTAGCCGATAAAATGCAAGGCCAAGTTTACGACCAATTTGGCCCGATATCTGGTAAAGAGTTACTGGACACCTTGTGGTGTAAATTACCACAAGAAGCTTACGAAGATCCACACCCAGGTTGGGTTCCGAGAGATAAGTCTTACAGGCACGAATGGGAAAAAGAACCAGGCCCGACACAGATACCTTATATCAAAAAAGGTAAGCCTGTCGTAGTCAAAGCAAAATGGCTTCACGATAATTTAAGACCTTTTTAAAAAAGAAACAACACTCGCAACAATGGCATTTAGGGATTTAGTACTAGACGAATATAGGAAGCAATACATTTATCAATATCTATTTTTAATGGGTATTGTTTTTGTAGGTGTTCCGCTTGTCTTTGGTGCCTTTACAACTGCTGGCTTTTGGACTAATTTTGTTGTCATACATATATGTTTTGCCTTTCTTATTAAGCGTAAAGAGAAAGATAGATTGGAAAGCATACGAAAAAAGAAATTAAAGGATCTTATATGAAAATGCCTTTAGATATGATGACTATTACTATCGCTGTTATAGGAATTGTTTTTGTTATAATTTTAGCAGCCTGTACTCAGCGAAGCTACATACAACCAAAGGCAGTTACCTTTCCTGAAGAAGCAACAGTGTTAATGGCGGTACCTGTTATACCTGTTGAAGTTATTGATGACTAGTGTTTACATACTGGTGATACTCTTTATTGTTATGGCTATTACCTTTGCACATCTCTAAATCTTGGTTCTTATATATACACGTGTAGTGCTTCACCAAATGCTCCAGAGTCCCAAGTCATAAATACAACATATGTACGATATACTAATATTAGGTTTCGCAATTTTCATTTATATGTTAGGCACAGTATGGATCTATTAGGAATAGTCTTACTGGTTGCATTTATTATATGGGTGATATATGATATAAAAAAAGGAAAAAAATAATGGAAACAATTAAAGAAGTCTATAATAAAGTAAAGAATACCTTACTACACACAAAAGTACCTTTATGGGTACTAGTGCTTGTGCTAGTTATTTGGTACTTCTAATCAACCTAGAAACAAAAATATAGTGGCCACGCCTTTGATATTTAAATGTCAAGGGCTTCCAACGATGGTGTTGTCTTAACGTTTTAATGTAAGCAATACAGTATTCAGGTTCCCAATCTATTATTCTGATTCGGTATGGTGATTTACTGAATAAGGCTTTTTGGCAATAGACAATAAAGTCAACGTCAGCGAAAGTGTGAGTACTACTAGATTCTATGATGATTTTGTTTTTAGAAGGCACATCCATTCTAAACTAATATTTATAAGAGTTAATGGTAATGTCAAGCGTGGAATTTTTCGAATCTAAATGGCTCGGAGTGCCTCTAGGTTGACGTTCGGCGAAATATATGATAGACTTAACTATAAATATTAAATATGAATATAATCCGAACCAAAAGTGAACCGCCACAAACTCCTTTTGCTCCTCAATGGAATTATCATCTTGGACACGAATTTATTTCCAATGTAGATTTTAAAGAGATAGCTAAAATTATCTTAATAAAAGAAAAAGAGATATTAGAAAAATTCCCTCCTTCCACTCTCCCCACCACTGACCCAAGAGTAGATGGTTATACAGGATTAGGCAAAAATAGCTTAACTTCAAGACATCAACATTTTAATATTTTTTCTTGGGAAGAACCTGAAATTAAAAAATTAAAACCTATTATTTTAGATTTTCATTCAAGATTTTTAAATGAAATAAAGATTAAAGGTCTTTCTGATTTTACTCTAAATGGATGGGCTAATGTTATGAGGAAAGGAGAAAGTATTAAAGCGCATATTCATTCAATTGCTCCCATTGCTTATTTAAGTGGACATATTTGTATTCAATGTGAGAATACTGCCACTTATTATATAAATCCGGTTGACCAACTTAATGAACCTCGCACCCTTAAACTACCTAATGAGGTAGGACAAATAATATTATTTCCTAGCTGTGTCCCACATTATACAGATACTCAATTAGGAAATAAGGAACGTATTACTCTTGCATTTGATTTTAACGTTCAGCCTCAAAAAAATGTTATGGATAACCAGACTTGACAACCTCATTAAGTCTTATAAATATTAGTATGATAAAGAAGGAGTGAATCCTATGAAAAATAAGTATGGAAAAGATATTGAAAGTTTTGCACAAAAGATAGCACAAGAAGAAGACGCAGGCGCAACATTTGACTTTAAAATTAAAAATGATGGTACAGGTAAACCTACCGAAATAGAAAAAAGAATACCATCTACTTCGGAGGTATTAAGAAAAGGTTTTGAAGAAGAACAAGCGGCTAGAAAAAAAGAAGAAGAAGAAGACGAAGAAAAAGAAACTAGTAAATTTTTAGATGATGTCGCAAATAATACACCCAATACGACAATGTTTGATGATGTTAAAGATGAAACTAAAGATGAAGTGATTACTATAAACAACTACGAAAGATATTGGGATAATTCTACTCCCAATGGTCATCAAATCAGAATACTCAAACAAGACAATTCAACTTTAACTATTAATATGGAATGGCCGAAAGGTTATAACCCAAGATTAAGAGAAGTTAAGAAAAGATGAAAGAAGCGACAACACGCTTTATAAAGTACAGACCAAGAGCAAAATATATTGAAAAAGTTGAACATAGACCAAATACAAATTATAAACAACGTGAATGTGTTACTATGTCAGTTGAAGAAGCAAAAAACTTTGGAACTGATTTTGTATTAGGTTGGTTAGTTGATAATTTTAATGAAGACATAAACGCTACACCCATTATACATCATTGTTGGAATATAGATAAGGATGGAACACATTATGATACCATACCTGTCATAGATAAAAGATATGATTATGTTTATGATCCTGATGCTAACAAACCCTATAGAAACGGAAAATATAATTATATATCACCAGTATTTTATTTAACAGATACAAAACTTAAAATAATAATTCAGGATGGCAAAAAGGCGACTATTACAAAAGAAGAACATACAAGATTTTTTAATGAACATAAAGGAGTATAAAAGATGAATTTAAATCCGTTTAAAAGAGAACATAAAGAATTGAAGACTAAAGTTAATGAAGCAGAAACAATAAGACAACTAGATAGGACTTCTAGTGCGTGGAAATCGTTAAAAGATTTGAAGAAGATGAAGTTAATGTTAAAAGATAAACTTGTAGGAGTAAAAAAATAGTAATGTTTTGGGTATGGCACATATTAGCCATTTGTACAGTAATAGCCGTATCTTTTGGAATTGGTTATAGTGTAGGTGCTAAAAATAGAAATACCTTTAAAGGAAAGCCGAGAGGATAAAGAAAGTTAACCTCTCGGCATTCCTTTTTAAGTATTTAACCGTAGATATTTAGCAAATGATTGCAATACATCAAAACGATTATTGCAGATATACAGATTGTATTAATTTTCCACATTTTTAATTAGTTAATCATTTCTCCGTCAAGTATTCTTTGACAATCTTCTTTTGAAGAGTAAGATTTGACGATTATACCGTCATAAGCAGATTCGTCTGCTTCTACAACAGCAATTCTATTATTATTTACAAAAGATTTTTTAATTTCATCAATTGTTTGGTTATTTACACCTGATTCGATATCAAAATCGCCTTCAAGTCTAAATTGGTAAGTGTTCATACTTTTAAACATAGTGTTCCTTTCATTATCTATATACTATACTAAATATAAGGGAGAGTCAAGTAAAAAATGAAGGAAAAAGTGAAGAAAATCAACAGGTTAATAATATTTTTGTTCATAGTTTGTTCTATTTTCTTGGTTTCTTGCGTAAAATTACAAGAATGCCATTGGGTTACTGATTTAGAACGAATCGCAAAACAAGTTGCCCTGGTTTCTTGTAATTTTTAATAAATATAAGACAACAAGGAGGGCAAAATGTATTGTCAGAATTGTGGAAGAGAATCCCATTGCGGAAAACCTAAAAAAGAAATGATAGAAACAAATAATATTGAAATTTGTAAATATTGTCGTTGTGATGATTGTGCTTTACCACTAAATGATGAGTGTTACCCTGGACAATCGGAAGAAACATAATGAAATTTGAATATACAGTTACAAAAGATGACGGAACCGCTGAAATTATGCAAGCGATGAGTTTTAAGAAATTTCAAAAAAGTTTATTAATGAAATATCCCAAATTTAATGGGTATTGTACCTATAATAACAAAAAAGGTAATTTACAAAATAGGAGTTTTAAAGATGGCAAGTGTAATTGATGGTTTAGTAGAGCAATTAGGTAAATTAACAGTTATTGAAGCTGGAGAATTATCTAAAAAATTGGAAAAGGCTTGGAATTTAAATTTAGCGGCATTAACTTCAGCACCTGCACCTATTGTTGAAGAAATAGAAGCAAAATTAAGTAAAATTGTTTTAATAGGGTTTGAAGATGGTAAAAAAATACCAGTTATTCAAAAAATTAGACAATATAAAGAAATGGGTTTGTTAGAAGCAAAGAATTTTGTAGAAAACACTCCTTCTGTAGTTAAAGAAGACCTAGAAAAAGAAGAAGCAGATAAAATAACTAAAGAGTTGGAATTAGTAGGTGGGAAAGTAGAGATACAATGAGCGAAGATGAATTTTACAGATTTATAATGAGAATGGAAAGAGAAGTTTACGGAGATAATGCCAAAACTTTGTAGAAATGGAGATTTAGGAACAACAGGTCATTATTGTGACTCAAGTATAGATGTTGTAACCACACAAGCTAATGTTAGAGCAAATGGTAGACCAGTTGCTAGACTTAATGATCCTACAAATTTTCATACTATACCAGTGCCTTGTCCACCACCACCAGGCAAAGTGTGTTGTGTACCCCATATGGAAAAGGTTAATTCTTGTTCATTAACGGTTAGAGTAAATAATATAGGTGTTGCAAGAGTATTTGATTCTTTTGATTTTGGAGCAATGTTTCAAGGTTCTAATAATGTCCGTGCAGGATAACGTATAAATATTACTATTATGGCACAAAGCAATAGAGCATATCTAAGCGATTGGACTCCTAATGTAAAAAGTACTAGTACTAGGTCATCTAGGAAATTCAAAGATATAGATTTGGATTTTGGTAGACATCCAGTAACTAATGATGTTAATGTAGTTGAAGATGTTATTGCTATTAAAAGAGCTGTAAAAAATTTAGTACAAACAAACTTTTATGAAAGACCTTTCCATCCTGAATTAGGTTGTGGTATAAGAGGTCTTCTTTTTGAAAATTATTCACCATTATTGAACGTATTTTTAAAAAGAAAAATAGAAGAATGTTTAATGTATCACGAACCTAGAATTAATTTAACTGGCATTGTAATAAACGGAGATGATTTTGAACACGTTGCTGGTGAAATTATAAGTGCTAGTAATGATATTGACAGTAATAGATTACGTGTAGAAATATATTTTACTGTTATAGGTGTACCACTACCACAAGTAGTTTCAATGAATTTACAAAGGTTAAGATAAGATGGCACAACACAAATTACAAATATCAGAATTAGATTTTGATAAAATCAAATCAAATCTAAAAACATTTTTACAAAGTCAAACACAATTTCAAGATTATGACTTTGATGGTTCAAGTCTTTCCATTCTATTAGATGTATTATCTTATAACACTCACTACTTGTCATATATTGCTAATATGTCAACTAATGAAATGTTTTTGGATAGTGCTGATATTAGAAATAATATTGTATCATTAGCAAAGATGTTAGGTTATACACCTTCATCTCCTAGAGCACCAAGAGCATCTATTAATATTTTACTTAATGGTGCAATTGGTTCATCTGTTACAATGCAGAAAGGAACAATTTTCACAACTACAGTTGATAAAATAGATTATCAATATGTAACAAATGAAGATATGACAATTACACCAGTTGATGGAATTTATGAATTTAATAATGTTACTCTTTATGAAGGAACATTGGTTACATTTAAATACACTTATGATATAAATGATACAGACCAAAAATTAATTATACCTAGTTCCTTTACAGATACTTCAACATTAAAGGTTATAGTTCAAAATAGTAATACTGACACACTACAATCAGTTTATACTTTAGCAGGTGGTTATAATGATGTAACAAGTGTTTCAAAAGTTTATTTTATACAAGAAGGTATAGATGGAAAATATGAAATTTATTTTGGTGATGGTGTGACAGGTAAAAAACTAGAAGATAGTAATATAGTTATTTTAGAATATATTGTGACAAATACAACAAGTTCAAATGGTGCTTCAGTATTTTCATTATCAGGAAATGTTGGTGGTTATACAGACGTTACTGTTACAACTAATTCAAATTCTCAAGGTGGTGCAGTTGCAGAATCAAATAATTCAATAAAATTTAATGCACCTTTACAATATGGTGCTCAAGATAGAGCAGTCACAGCAACTGACTATGAAACTTTAGTTAAATCAATTTATCCAAATGCATTATCAGTAAGTGCTTGGGGTGGAGAAGATGATGAAACTCCACAATATGGTGTTGTAAATATTTCAATTAAAGCAAAATCAGGTTCAACATTAACTGATACAACAAAGACAGATATTGTAACACAATTAAAACCTTATAACGTTGCTTCAGTAAGACCTGTTATAAAAGATCCAGAAACAACATCCGTATTAGTTACTTCAAATGTTAAGTATGACGCAAAGGCAACAGCAAAAACTGCTGATACTATAAAGGCAGATGTTATTAATAAGTTAATAACTTATAATACTTCTACGTTACAAAAGTTTGACGCAATATTCAGATATTCAAAAATTACAGGTTTGATTGATGAAACAGATGAAAGTATTTTATCAAATATAACAACTGTTAAAATAAGAAAAAATTTTACACCAATACTTTTAACATCATCAAAATATTTTATTTATTTTAGAAATGCATTATATAATCCACACTCTGGACATATGGCAAGTACAGGTGGTATATTCAGTTCAACAGGATTTAAAATTAAAGACAATGATAACGAATGCTTTTTTGATGATGATGGCGCAGGTAATATAAGATTATATTATTCGGCTAGTGGTGTAAAAAGTTATTTAAATTCAAAACAAGGTACAATTGATTATAAGTCAGGTATAATTACAATTGACTCTTTAAATATTGCTAGTATATCAAATATAGGAGGAAAAGCTTCAACTATAATTCAATTAACAGTAACACCAAGTTCTAATGATGTTGTTCCTGTTAGAGACCAAATTGTAGAAATTGATGTTGCGAATTCATATATAACAGTTACCGCTGATAGTTTTGTAGGAGGAAGTGCTGAGGCAGGTGTAGGATACACAACTACTTCCAGCTACTAATGACAAATGGCAAAGTTTAATGATAAAATTTCAACAATACTTTCTAGTCAACTACCTGAATTTGTAGTTAGTGAACATCCAAAGTTTGCCGAATTTCTTAAAGTCTATTACCAATTATTAGAGTCTGCTGAATTATCAGTAACTTCTGTTAAATCTACAGAAGGTATTTTATTAGAAACAGAAACAGCACAAGCAAATAATTTAGTTTTGGATTCTAGTGCTATAGGTACTGCAAGAACACCACTAGACATAGGTGATAAAATTATTTTTGAAACTTACTCTGGTACTGAATATGGAAAATTTGCTCGTGGAGAAATTATAACAGGTCAAACATCTAACGCAATAGCAACAGTTTTAACAGAAGATTTAGATAGTGGTCGTTTATTCATATCTGCTCAAAATAAATTTATAAAAGGAGAAATAGTTGTAGGTGGAACTTCAAATGCATATGCAACTATAGACAGTTATAGACCAAATCCTGTAAATAATATTGCCGACCTAGTTAACTTTAGGGATCCAGATAATGTAATTAATGATTTTTTATCAAATTTTAGAGATGAGTTTCTTGCAACATTACCAGATACATTAGCAAATGATGTTAATAAAAGAAGTCTTATTAAAAATGTTAATTCACTTTATCGTTCTAAAGGTACAAATAAAGGACACGAAATATTTTTTAGAATATTGTTTAATGAAGAAGCACAAACATTTTATCCTAGAGAGCAATTATTAAGAGTATCAGATGGTAAATTTGATACATTAAAAGTTTTAAGATTACTTCCAGATATAGGCAATATAACACAATTAGTTGGAAGAACAATTACAGGTTCTATTAGTGGTGCCTATGCAGTTGTTGAAAATGTTGCAACGTATCAAATTGGTATAGATACAGTTTCCGAATTTATATTAAATAATGATTCTATTCAAGGCACATTTCTAGTTGGAGAACAAGTACAAGGTACTGCTTCTGATACAGACGATTGGTATATTAAAGCGGATATAACAGGAATTCCAGGAACAAAAGTAATTACAAATGATGGTACATTAAATACTACAGCTGATATTCTTTCACTTGTTGCAGGTGGTACTGGTGCTGTATTTGCTATTGATGAAATTGGTACAGGTGGAATCACAGATATTATAATTGATAATAAAGGAACGAATTATCAAGTTGGAGATGTTTTAAATTTTGATAATACTGGCACAGGTGGATTAAATGCGAAAGGGTTTGTAAAAATTGTTAATGGTGGTATTAGTAATGAAGATGATACAGGAGATAAAATAAAGTTAGAAAAAGGCATAATGTTAAATGACCAATATTTTGGTGATGTTATTATGCAAGAAAGTGGTGAAAATATTGGAACAATTGAAGATATATTTTTAATACAAAATGGTTCAAGGTATTCTACATTACCAGGTGTTACTGTAACCTCAAATACAGGTACAGCAGCAATTGTAAAAGCGTGGGGAGATGAAATTGGTAGAATTGCAAAATTAAAAACAATTGAATTAGGAAAGAAATATGAATTAGCGCCTACACCACCACAATTAGGATTTTATAATAGTTGTATTATGACAGATATTGTAGGATCATTTAATCCAAATAATACTGTTACTAGTTCTAGTGGTGGAAATGGAATAACAGATAGGTTTGATAATGATAAAGGATTAGTAAGAATTAAAAATGTTACTGGTACTTTTGCTGTTGGTGATACGGTAACATCACAATTAGGTAGTACAGGAATTATTAAAAAAATTGATGCTACTATTGCTTCAATTAATGTTGTTTCAGTTGCAGATACGGATGGTAAATTTATTAATGAAGATGGTAAGCTTTCTGAAACAACAATGAGAATACAAGATAGTAAATACTATCAAGATTTTTCTTATGTATTAAAAGTTGCTAGTTCAATTTCAGTATGGCGGGACGCATTTAAAAAGACAATGCATACAGCAGGATTTTATTTTACTGGTCAAGTAGATGTTGCTTCAAGAATAGACGCTAGAGGAACATTACCAATTGTTGGTGCTGTTTCTGGTAAAGAAGAAGTTGAAATACCAATATTTGCAATTCTTAATACTCTATTCTCTACAATTTTTGCACGAAGATTAGGAACAGTAGATGATGGAACAACTTTAAGAGCAAATGCTCACGAAGGTGGAACAATATATCTACCAGACGATTCAATTGAACACTTTGCTGATAATCAAAGAGATGTTACATTAATAAGACCAGGTCTTACAATAGATTATACAAGTAGAAAGAGGTCATATATTGATGGTGTTTTTGTTAAACGAGGATACGCATATGCAGGTCCTAGGTGGGGCAATCTTAATAAATGGGCAAATACTATATTTGGTGCCTCAACTGCTGGTCACGGAATTACATTTCAAACGTTAGAAAATTTAACAGTATTTGGGACAAATTCTAGTTTAAATGGAAGACCTGGAATTTTCTTAATGACTTCTCACGAAGATGGTAAGACTGTTAAAATGAATTTTACTATGCCATCATCTATTACATATGCTAGAAGTTTATTTAGTAATACAATAGCGGAATTTAGTTCTACTTCAACAACTTTTGATAATGCTTCAACATAATCTTTATAAATAGTAAAGTAATTTAAAGGAACAAATGGCAAAACAATCAATTTTAATAGGAACAATAGCAAATGACGGCACAGGTACTAATTTGCGTGAGGGTGGAGATATAATCAATGATAATTTTGATGAAATTTATACAGCTATAGGTGACGGTAGTACTATAAACAGTGCTCTATTCCGTAATGTAATAGGTGGTACTGGTATTGGCGAAAATTTAGTTGGTAATGATTTAACTCTTTCTGTTGACGCTACAGTTGTTACAGCCACATCTACTACTACTCTTACAAACAAAACAATTGATTTAGCAGATAATACAATAGAAAAAGCAGGTTCATCTGTTTCTACATTAGCAGGTACAGAAGTATTTACAAATAAAAATTTAACATCACCTACAAATACATTTCAACCAATATCTATTACTGACAACTCTTCAACTGTTACACAAGTTGGTTTAGGTGAAACTTTAGGAATTGTAGGTGGAAGTGGAGTTGAAACAACGGTAACTGGAGATACACTATCAATTGCAATTACTGGAATTACAGGTACAGACCTAGACGCTAATGCTAACATTTTAAATACACAATTAGCAAATGATTATGTAACATTAGGTTATACAAATGTTGCGTTAGGTTCTGCTGCTACGACAGTAAGTGGATTATCAATTTCAGGTTTTGCTCAATTTACAGCTAATGCTTCAGCTTCATCTATAAGATTTAATCACGCAGATTTTGCTAGTTTTCCAAGTAATACAACCTATTCAGGTACTCCTGCTTTAGATGAAGATACAGGTAAACCATATATAGCAACTGCTACAGGTTGGAAAGAATTAATAAGCCTTACTGATTTATCACCAGTAGCAGGTGATACATTATCTTACAATGGTACAATTTGGGCACAAGCACAAACACCAATTTCTCAATTATTGGTTACTGAATCGGGAACTGGTTTCTTATTTACAGGAGCTGGTTTTGCAAGTACGAGTGGTGATAATCCTGATTTACATTTGAAAAAAGGTCAAACTTATTACTTTATTAACAATGCTGGTGGTTCCCACCCATTTAGAATACAATCAACAACAGGTACAGGTGGCACAGTATATAATGATGGAGTTACTAATAATGCTGGTAGTACTGGTGCAATTATATTACACGTTCAAATGGATGCTCCAGCAACTCTATATTATCAATGTACAGCTCACGCTGCTTTAAACGGAACAATCAGTATAACATAGTAAAAAGTATTATAAATATTAGAAAAGGAAAATAAATGCCAGCAATTATAACAAATAAATTTAGAGTTCACAATAGTGAACAATTCCAAGAAGCTTTTAGTGAAGCCTCTGGAAATACTTTTTATTTAGGAATTGGTAGACCACAAGAATTTACTACTTCTACAAGAGGTGATGGTAGAACAAATAACGAAGGAACAGATTTATTACCTGTAACACCTACAGATAATGTTAATACACAAAATTATACTTATGATGATTTGTTGGCGGTTAAAAAAGTTACAAGTACAAATGTTGGCTTTGTAATTCCTAGAAGAAATTGGACAACTGGCACAGTTTATGATTATTACAGACACGATATTGGTGACTATACAACAGGCACAACAACAACTTCAACTACTAATAGTGGTGCTACAAATTTATATGACGCAACGTTTTATATATTAACATCACAAAGAAATGTTTATAAATGTTTAGATAATAATAACAATGCTACTTCTACAGTAGAACCTACTGGAACATCAACAACTATTCAATTAACTGCTGACGGTTATAAGTGGAAATATATGTACACTTTAACTGCTTCAATGCAAGCAGATTTTTTATCTGTAGATTTTATGGCAGTTGCAACAGATTCAACAGTAAGTTCAGCGGCAGTTGATGGTGCAATTAATGTAATTAAAATTAAAACTCCAGGTTCAGCTGGAACAGATGGCACACACGCAAGTGTTCCTATAAGAGGTGATGGATCAGGTGGTGTTTGTTCGGTAACTATTACATCTGGTGCAATTACAGCAGTAACCGTAACAACTCCAGGCACTGGATATACTTTTGCTTATATTAGAATTGCAGATATTAATTCAGCTGGTGGCGGAGCATTAATTACTTCGGAATTAGATGTTATTTTAGAACCAATAGGTGGACACGGATTTAATGCAGTTGAAGAGTTAGGTGGATTTTTTGTTATGTTAAATACAAGTTTAGAAGGAACAGAATCAGGTAATTCTGGTGATGTTACAGTTGCAAATGATTTTAGAAAAGTATCATTAATAAGAGACCCTAAATCAAGTGGAGTTGCTGCTACTGCTGCTACGTTAAGAGCAACAACGGCTACTGTTGGTTCAGTATCAGTAGGAACATTTACAGTTGATGAAGAAATAAATCAAGCTTCAACTGGTGCAGTTGGAAAAGTAATTGAATGGGACTCTACTAATAAAATTTTATATTTTATACAAACAAGACACAATGATGAGGGGATAGATAGTAACGGAAATCAAACAGCTTTTAGTGGTACAAATGTTATAACTGGACAATCTTCAAGTGCAACAGTTACACCTGATACAACATCAGGTACAGTTAACAATCAAACATTTTCAAATGGATATTCAAGTTCAGAAATTGACCACGGCTCTGGAGATATAGTTTATGTTGAAAACAGAGCGCCAATTACAAGAGCTGCGGACCAAACCGAGAATATCAAATTGATTATAGAATTTTAGGGAGAATTAAATGCCAAGTCCAATAGATTTTAATGTCAGTCCCTATTATGATGATTATTCAAAAACGAATAATTATCATCGGATATTATTCAGACCAGCGTTTGCTGTTCAAGCAAGGGAACTAACACAATCACAAACTATAGTACAGAATCAGATTGAGCAATTTGGTGACCACGTATTTAAAAGTGGTTCATCTGTTATTCCTGGACAATTAGCTATTGACACTTATTATACATCAATAAAATTAACATCTAAATCAGCTTCAAACATAAACGATTATAATAGTACAACTTTAACTGGAGGAACTTCAGGAGTAGTTGCACAATGTATAAGCGTTTCTGCTACAGATGGTACTGATCCAGATACACTATTCATAAAATACGATAAGACAGGAACAGATAAAGTTTCTACAGTATTTACAGATACAGAAACAATTACTTCAAGTGCTGATGGTAATCCAACTGCTGTTGTGGCTTCAACACATATAGGTTCAGCGGCTGGTATTTCTGATGGTGTTTATTATATTAATGGATATTTTGTAAATGTAGCTGCTTCAACTTTAGTATTAGACAAATATACAAACACACCTTCATATAGAATAGGATTATCGGTAGCAGAAAGTTTTACGTCTGCTGCTGATGACGCTGCTTTAAATGATAATGCAGCTGGTTCTACAAATTATAATGCTCCAGGTGCTCACAGATTTAAAATTTTATTAACACTTACAAAGAAAATTTTAGGTGCTACAGACGATACCAATTTTATAGAAATTGCTCGTGTTCAAGATGGTCAAATAAAAGTTCACGTTAGAAATAGCCAATACGCTGTATTAGAAGAAACACTTGCTCGTAGAACATTTGACGAGTCTGGTGACTATACAGTTGATGAACCTGATTTTGATGTAAGAGAATCAGTAGAGTTAGGAAATAATAGAGGAATTTATACCGATGGTGCAACCACATCGGATGGGGGCACAGCAACAACATCAATGTTAGCAATTGGTATTGCACCTTTCAAATCATATGTAAGAGGTTTTGAGGCAGTAAGAATTGGAACAACTTGGTTAGATGTTGATAAGGCAAGAGATTTTGATACACAAAATAATCATAAAACAAGATTTGATATTAAAAATTTTGTTTATGTAGATAATGTATATGGAACACCAGATATTAATTTTGTTTCTGGTGACGTTGAAGCATTTAAAACAATTAATTTATACGACACAGCAACAGCTGTTCGTGGTGTTGAACAATCAACATCTGGTAATGCTACTCCAGGAATTGGAAGAGCTAAATCACGAGGATTTGAATTATTAAATTCAACAGAATCTTTAGATATTTTAGACCAAACTTCAATTTGGAAACATTATATCTTTGATGTTGAAATGTTTACTCATCTTAAAATTTCAAATGATACAACATTTACAACTGGAGAAATTGTATCAGGATCACTTTCTGGTGCAACTGGTTATGTACAGGCAATTTCATCTGGAACTTCAGCAACAATTTCAGCTGCAACACAAGCTGATCCAGTAGTTATAACAGCAACTGGTCACGAAATTAAAGACGGTGACGCTGTTACTATTGCTGGTGTAGTTGGTATGACAGAATTAAATGGTAACACTTATTATGTTAAAGTAGTGGATGCTAATACTTTAAGTTTGCATTCTTCAACTGGTGCAACAATAGATGGATCTGGTTATGGAAGTTATACTTCTGGTGGAACAGCTACAACAGGTACGGTAATATTATCTAGTGTTGAAGGAGTATTTGCTGCTACAGAAACAATTACAGGACAAACATCAAATAGTTCAGCTGTTGTAAAAGCAGATTTATATGGTAGTACTGGAGTTCAAAATAAAGAATTTGCTCAAACAAAACAAATTGGTATGGCAGGAAGTCCAACTTATACTGCTGATACTTCATTATCAATTTCTTATGGAGGCAGTACTCAATTAAGTGGTAATGTTTCAATTTCAAATTCATCTTCAACTTTATATGGAAATGGAACTAAATTTATATCAGAATTAAGACCAGGAGATTCAATTACTTGGTTAGATGATGTAAATACAACTACAACAGGTTTAGTACAAAGAGTTATATCTAATAACGAAGTAGAATTAACTGCTAACGTTGGTGGTTCGGATGTATCAGTAGCGGCAATTGCAACAAGACAAAGAAGTAAATTACAAAATCCTGAAAGTAATATTGCTTTGTTTGAATTGCCTTATAAAACGGTTAAAACTTTAAAGACAACAACAAATTCAAATTTAACTGATACTAACTTTAATGTTAGACGGCAATTTACAGGAACGTTATCTTCAAATGGAGATTTATCTATTACTGCAGGTACAAATGAAATTTTTGCTTCCCAAGATGATGGAGACTTTTCTATATCAGTTATGTCAACAGGTGGTGGTGCTACAGGTGTTGTTGGAGATACATTAAACACCAGAGGTAATAACCACGAAAGTGACGCTATTTTTGTATTAGGCGGTTCACCTACAGGAAAATCTTTAACTTTTGATTTTGGTGCAAACTTTGCTGGACATAAAGTTAAAATATTAGCAACACTTGCTAGAACGGTTGCAGGTTCAAAAACAAAATCAGCAAATGATGATACAACGGTTAATATTTCAGACCAACTAATTATTGAATCTGGTGTCATTGGATTAGGAAAAGCGGATGTTTATAAATTAGAAAATGTTTATATGTCAGCTGGTTTTGGTTCAGCTGCAAATTCAGGTGATACGGATATTACAAATAGATTTGAATTAGATACAGGACAAAGAGATAACTTCTATGACATTGGAAGAATTAAATTAAAAACAGGATCATTAGTTCCAACTGGACAATTATTTGTTAAGTTTGATTATTACTCTCACGGTTCTGGAGATTACTTTGATGTAGATTCCTATTCTGGTGTTGTTAACTATGAAGATATTCCAAGTTATACTTCCGATACAACTAGTAAAATATATCAGTTAAGAGATTGTTTAGATTTTAGACCTAGAGTAGATGACGCTTCAACTATTAATAGTGGTAATTCTGATAGAGCTTATGATGGTGCTGGTGCTTCAACGGTTGATGTTGTAGAATTTAATGGAGACATAACTGCTGATATGGAATATTATTTAAAACGTATTGATAAAATTTTCATTACTAAAGATGGTGAATTAAAAGCATTACAAGGTGCTTCAGATTTAAATCCTTTAAAACCAGGAAATTTAGATGGGCATTTACATCTTGCAACATTACACATACCATCATATACTTTAAATCCAGATGAGGTTGAAGTAGAAAAAATTGATAACCGAAGATATACAATGAGAGATATTGGACATTTGGAAAGAAGAATATCAAATGTTGAATACTATACATCATTATCATTATTAGAAGCAAATGCTCAATCAATGCAAATACAGGACGCTGATGGTTTAGATAGATTCAAAAATGGTTTTGTTGTAGATAATTTTACTGGACATAATATTGGTGATGTTAGAAATTTTGATTATAAGTGTGCAATGGATATGGAACGTGGTGAAGTACGAACAATGTTTAATCAGGATGCGGCTGCTTTGGAAGAAGTAGATGGAGATGGTTCAGTAATTTTAGCAGCTGATAGAACAGCAGCTAATTATACAAAAACTGGAGATTTGATTTCTTTACCATATACAGAAACATCGGTAATTCAAAATCCTTATGCAACTAAAACAGAAAATTTAAATCCATTTTTAATATTTACTTGGATTGGCACAGCAGAATTAACTCCAGCAGTTGATGAATGGAGAGAAACAGAAAGAGTACCTGAAATTACAGTTGATTTGGCAGGAAGTTTTGACCAATTAGCTAGAGATTTAGGAATAGAAAATAGTGGTGATTTAACTGAAATTCCTTTGGGTACAGCTTGGAATGAATGGCAAACTAATTGGACTGGAAATCCAAGGTCTTGGACTGAAGGAAGAACTCAGGTTTCACAAACAGATTCAATACAAACAAGAGGTGGAATAAGAACAAGTGTAATTCCTAGAACGGTTACTCATAGTTTAGGTGATAGAGTTGTAAGTGTTAATTTTGTTCCATTTATAAGAAGTAGAAATGTAACCTTTGAAGGATATGGTTTGAGACCAAATACAAGAGTTTTTCCATTTTTTGATAATGTGTCTGTTGCTTTATACGCAACACCAGATGGTGGTTCATTAGGTGGTAATTTAAATACAAACGCTAATGGATATGTTAAAGGTGTATTTGCGATACCTGATCCAAATGTGGATGCAAATCCAAGATGGAGAACAGGACGTAGAGTTTTCAGATTAACAAGTTCATCTACTAATACTATGGATAGAACAGCACTTGCTACAACAGCAGAAGCTGATTATAACGCAAAAGGATTATTAAACACAATGCAAGGTGTTAATATTTCTACAAGAGAAACAGAAACGGTTAGAGAAGCAGTTAATGAAACAAGACAAATTACAAATACATCCAGATTCACTCCTGCACCACCAAATAGAGATCCATTAGCTCAATCATTTATGATTGATAGTGCTAATGGTTGTTTTATAACTAGTGTGGATGCTTATTTTGCTACAAAATCAAATACAATACCTGTTAAAGCAGAAATTAGAAATATGGTTAATGGATATCCTGGAACACAGGTATTACCTTTTGGTAGAAAATGGCTAAATCCAAGTTCAGTTAATACAAGTACGGATGGAACAACTGCAACTACATTTACATTCCCTTCACCTGTTTATTTAAAAGAAGAAACAGAATATTGTTTAGTTTTATATACAGACTCACAGGATTATACGGCGTATGTTTCTCGTTTAGGCGGGACACAAATAGGATCAGATAGAACGGTATCTGAACAACCTGGTGGAGGTGTTCTATTTAAATCTGCAAATAATAGAACTTGGAATGCTGAACAAATGGAAGATTTAACTTTCAATTTGAAAAAAGCAGTCTTTACAACTGGCACTTATGCAATGGTTACATTAGCAAATGCTGATTTACCTGTTAAGACTTTAAAGAATAATCCAATTAGAACATTTAATGGTTCTAGTGATATAAGAGTTTATCATAAGAGTCACGGAATGCATAGCGAAACTGACAATGTAACTATTGCAGGAGTAGCTTCAGGAACATATAATGGTTATGACCATTCAGAAATTAATGGAACTTACACATCAATTAAAAATATAACTTTAGATAGTTATGATTTATTAGTTCCAGGTGGACCAGCAACAGCAACTGGTGATGTTGGAGGTAATACGGTAACGGCAACTCAAAATAGACAATTTGATGTATTACAATTACAATTAGGACACGTTATACATCCAGGAACAAGCTTAACAACTGGTATCAGAACAACGACAGGTAAATCTGTAGATGGTGCTGAATCACAATTTGCTTTGGCAGGTGCTTCATCTGAAAAATCAATTACAATGGGAGACAATGTGTATTTTACTGCTCCACAAATGATAGCAAGTACAATTAACCAAACAAATGAAATGTCAAGTTTAACAAATTATAAATCAATGCTTGTGAATAGTACATTGTATTCAACAAATGCAAATTTATCACCTGTTATTGATACACAAAGATTAAACGCATTTTGTATTTCAAACAGATTAAATCAACCTACTGTTTCTAGTACAGATACATTTACAGGAGATGGAACTTTAGTTGACTTTACTTTAGGTGCAACACCTTCAAGTGTTCATTTAGTATCTGTTAAAAAAGATGGTAAAAAATTAACTCCAGTTGTTGACTTTACAACTTCTGGAACAACTTTAACAATGGGAATTGCTCCAGTTTTAAATTCAAAAGTTGTAGCAAAAATTTCTAATAAAGTGGACTTTGAAGATGATACTTCTATTTCAGGACTATCTTCTGCTGGTGCTTATATGACAAGGTCAGTTAGTTTAGCAAATCCTTCAACTGCTTTAGATGTAAGAGTTGGGGCAAGTGTAAGGTCTACTTCAACAATTAAATTCCTTTACAGATTAAGTGGAGGAGAAGAAACAAGAAGATTAGCTGATATACCTTGGACATATTTTAATACAGACGGTAGTCCAGATACATCTATTACACCATCGGTTGGTGATACGGTATTAGATGATGACTTTAAAGAATATCAATTTAGTGTTGATAGTCTTCCAGAATTTACATCTTTCCAAGTCAAATGTGTGATGAATGGATTAGTTTCATCTTATCCACCTAGATTAAAAGATTTAAGGGCGATTGCTTTGGCGGTATAATATGGCTGAACAATTAAAAGTAAAAGGTTATACAGGTTTAGTAAGAGATGTTTATTCTAGTGCTATTATAAGAGAAAAATCAAGTGAGTATGAAATATATATGCAAAGACAAACACGAAGAAGAGAAAATAAAGATGAAATGATAAATGTAATTAGAGAGATAAATAATTTAAAGAAAGAATTAAGAGAAATAAAAGAATTTCTATTAAAGAAGGTTAGTAAATAATGGCCGCAAGAAATATAGCACAAACAGATACACTAGAAACATTTAGAACGCAATTTAATGCATTAGCGGCAGATGACTTTGGTGATATAGGTACGTTAGATCCGTCATTAACCGCAACAAGTGTTATAGGCGCTGTAAATGAAATTAATTCCGTGGTAACAGCAGCCGCTGGTTGGTTTATTACGGATGTTGATTCAGCTATACAAGCTGTTGGTTCAGGACAAACATTAACTGCATTAGGCACAGTAAATCAAACAACAGCAACTGTCACTGCACCAGATACATTAACAGTTGGTTTAGCAAATGATGTAACTATTCCAAATGACTTAACGGTTACTAATGACTTATCGGTTACTAATGACTTATCGGTTACTGGTGATATAACAAATGTTGGAAGTATAACAGCAGTTGGAAATCTTTCTGTTGTTAATGTAACTGGTACAGGTCCTACACATATTTTAGGCACAGTTCAGATTTCAGGTAATACTATTAATTCAACTGACTCATCTCAAATGATAATTGATGATTCTTTGAAGGTAGTTGGTCCTCTTACAGCTGGTGTAACAACAATAAACCCAGCAGGTTCTTATAATATTGAATCATCTAGTGGAAAAACAAAATTTGGTTCTAATATTGAAATGGGTGTTGATAAAAATATATTTTGGGAAGGCGCAACTGCTAATGATTTTGAAACAAGATTAACCGTAGTTGACCCTACAGCTGACCATATTATTACTTTACCAGCTGCGACTGGTACCGTTGCATTAACAGGTTTAGCAACATCAACTATATTTTCAACTTCTGTATCATTAACAATATACAATTCAGCGGGAGTAGCGCAAAAGACGATTGTTGGTAGTTCTACATAGGAGAATTTAATTATGGCTATACGAGCACCTTTATATTATGACGCTGGCGACCTGAAAGAAATGACTACAGCAATGGTTGACACTATAATTGACCAATGCGTTTACCAATATTCTTTAGACACATCCGTTTCATTAAGTATAGTACCTTCAGGTGGAAGTTTAGGAAGTCTAACTGATACAAGACAACAAGCAGGCACAGTTAGTACACACCAAAGTTCTTTTCCTACTGAAGCAACAACAAACGAACCTACGACAGTTATAATCACTTACGATAAAATACAACAAACTGTATCAGGAGGTAGTCCAACTTCTGATAGTGGTTGGCTTTGGCCTGCTTATAGAAGAAGTGATAAAAATATACAAGCTATGACTTTACAAGATGTTAAAGATACATTTTTACATCCTGCTATTAATTTATTAGCAGCGGCAACAACAACATCAGCACAAGCAGGAACATATCATATTAGTACATCAACTAGTGTAGGAGGTTCAACTTTAGTTTCTGCTACACCAGTTTTTGTTAATACTCAAGCAGATACAGCAGCATATACAGATGACGCTGCTGGATTAGGATTTACACAAAAAAAACAATATGCTAGTGGTGGCACAAGTGGAACAAATATAGTAACTATGAATAATGTAACTAGTATAACTGTTGGGATGGGAATTTGGAGACAAAACAACACAACTCTTCCAGATAGAAGTACATCTCCTACAACTATAACTGAAATTAATGGTAATACATTAACTTTAAGTCAAAATTTTACAGCTCAAGCTTCAGGAGAATATAGAATTGGTGGAGAAGCACTAGACCAACCTACAACTGTTACAAGTTATTATTTACATAAGATAAATGGAGTTAATAATTCTACAAATATACCTCTTTATATAAGACAATCAGATAATCATTTACAAAGTTATACAGAAGCAAATTTGAAAACGTATTTAAAAGGATGGATGAAAAAAACTGCTGCTGACTCTTCAGACGGTTTTAAAATAGCTTATAGTTATACAACTGGAACAAATAGAGGTTCTGGTATGGCAGATACAATATTATCTGGTACAGGAGATTATCAAACTTTTCAATATAATGCTGATGGTGGTATTGACGATTATAGAGCACAAGAATTTCCAAATGGAACAGCGTCAACAGCAAATACGTGGTATTTGAAAATAAATAAGAGTTAAAAATGATATATTATTATGAACATATTATTAACAGGTAGTGATGGATTTATTGGTAAAAATCTTTCAGTATGGTTATCAAAAAAACGTTTTAACGTAATTGGTTTAGACCGCAATTCAGGTGATGTATTATTCCCAAATGAATTACTTACCTGTGATTTAAATTATGATGTAGATGTAGTTATTCATCTAGCAGGTCTATCTGGTGTCAGACAAAGTTTTGAAAATCCTACAGACTATTGGAAACAAAATGTAATTGTAAGTCAAAGAATATTTGACCATTTTAAAGATACAAGAATTTTGTATGCAAGTTCAAGTACTGCATATGAACCTTGGAGAAATCCTTATGCAATGAGTAAATATAGTATGGAACAAATTGCTCCTGCAAATAGTTTAGGTATGAGATTTACTACTGTATATGGACCAGGTGCAAGAGAACAAATGTTGATACCTAGAATATTAAAAAATAATGTGCCATATATTAATACAAATCATAGTAGAGATTTTATACACGTATATGATATTTGTTCAGCGATTGAATCTTTATTAAGACAAAAACAAATTACAGCATTTGATGAAAAGAGAGGTGTGATAGATATAGGGACAGGCACTACACATAAGTTAACTGATATAATGGACCACTTTGGAATTATTACTGAAAAAAAAGTTGCTGGTGATACTGAAAGACTTGATAACAAAGCAAATATAGACGCAATGACGAGTTGTGGTTGGGAACCACAATATGAATTAAAGAAATATATTGAAGATAATAGGAGAACAAATTAATGATAACTAAAGACAATTACATCACAGCACATTTTATAGATAATGAAAGAAAAAATATTGAAGTTTTATTAACTAATAGTGATGGAACAAAAGTTAATCCATACATACTTGAATATGATATTGACAATTTAGTTTGTCAAGAATTATTAAAGATTTGTCCTTTAGATGACCTTCACGAAAATACTTGGGAAAAGAAAAGAGAAGAAAGAGAAAATTTTGAAAAATTTGCAATTAAAATTGCTCAAAAGGATGGTTTAATATTTGGGAAAAAGAAATTAGATCCAGGATTTTATCCTATACTTGTTAAAGCACTTTTTGAAGAAGAAGACAATGAAGACCATTTATTTGCTTTAAAATTAGCGTTGTTTGAAATAGAAAAAATTAGAGATTCAAAAGATAGTGTATTAAAAAAGAAATTAAGACAATCTAAAAATAAAATAGAAATAATGAAAACTGCTTTTGATATTATGGGTGCTTAATAAAATAAGGAGACCACCAACCAGTCCAACCTTTTTCCATTAAATGGTGCATTTGACCTAAAGTACACATACTATAATTTCTATCTTTTTTTTCTTTAATCTTTGGACAAACCTTATCATATGTTTCATATTCTATTACACGATAATAAAATTCATCACTACCCTTATTATATTTCTTTAAATAAAACTCATCATTAGATTTAAACTTATCCCATATATGTGATACATCACCTGTCCAAGATACAACGGATGAATTTAAAGGTGTATGAGCAGGTTTTCTCCACCAAGTATCATCCAATAATGTAAAATTCTTTCTAATTAAATTTGGTAATTTATTATAGATAACTACATCTAAATCAAAGTATAAATTTTCTCCGTCCCTAAACTTATCAAACATTTGGAGTTTGTTATACCAATTACCATATAAGTCATTTTCAATAACTTCAAAACTATCATACTTTAGACCTGAATAAGTATCTATCATATGTTCTAAATTTTCAACGTGCCAATTTGTAAATCTTTTACCAGTTCGTACACAAATTATTCTCATTTTGCAAACTCTTTTAATTCAGGAAAAACATCAAACAAATGCATTTCCCATTTAGTTCCTTTATACGCTTCATCTTGTTTAAGAAGATAGTTTATTGTTTCCTGGAAATCATTATCTTCGCACGGTGGCATTTTAAGCGCTGATTGAATATCTGGAAAACCTTCGTATTTTGGAATTAAATCATTTTTTAGTTTATCTGGTAAATTATTAACTCTCAATGCTTTCGGCCACTCTATCATCAACCAACCTACGCCTCGGATACCAGGATGATTGTTACAATAATCAATTACTTTATAATAACGCAATACATTAAGGCAAGTAATTACTGAATTAACATCCACATACGCTTTATCTTTAAACTTTGGATCATTTACCAAATCTATATTATCTTCAATTTCTTCCCAAACTCCCCTCCTACGGCAATAGTCTTGATACTTACCAACACCATCAATAGATGCTGTAAAAGATATGTTAAGAAAATGTGGAATATAATTAATAAATTTATGTTTACCAGCTACTAATTTAGTAAGATTGGTTTGAAATTTAATAATAATATCTTTTGCGTGGCCACTTTCAATTACAGCATCCAATAATTGATAATATTGTTTCATTATTAGTGGTTCACCACCAATAATTTTTATACTTCTTAAATATGGACCTAATTCACAGACTTGATTAATAACATCTTTAATATCAATTTTAGTAAGATTATCTTTAACATCTTTATATTTTTTTAATGTACTGTCAAGGGGTCCAAATACTTTTGTATTCCATAGATTATGTTTTTTTACCATATCCATTCGCATACTGGAATTTTCGTGCAAACACATATGACAATCTAAATTACATTCAACACCAAATGCTTTTAATTGTATTTGACATATTCGGTTATTTTCCTTAAATTTATATTTACCAGTTTCTTCATACTCTCTGGCAATTCTTTCAATGTCATCCCAAAATTCTGGATTGTTTGATTCCTTCCACATATGGTATGTCCTCCTGGACTTTCCATATCTCTTTTCATCCTTTACACATCTGACACAATACTCGTTTATAAATTTATTATCTTTAAAATCTTTAGCAGGATTCAACATTTCTTTACGAAGACCATTCATATATTCACTATCTTCCATCCAAGACTTAAATGGTGTATTTGAAATATTGTTTTTATAATTTTTTTTAGCTAAGCAACACGCTTTATAGTAACCATCAATTTCTACAAACATTTCCGCAAAAGGATGGATACAAAATAAATTATCTTTATTCTTTGCCCTATTCATTATAGAGTTGGGGTCTTTTTTTCGTTGTTCACCTTCTTTTGAAAGAGTTTTAAACCATTCTGTTGTATCAACATTACCTGGACTACCAAAATTAGAATAAGGAATTTGTGTTTTTTTCATATTATATCCAGTTCTCCTTTATAAACTTTTGATTGTGCTGGTGTATAGTTTTACTTGGACCTGTAAAATGTACCACTTTGATATATTTATGTACGTCACCTAATATCATATAATCAGTCTTAAATTTGTCACGATAAATTTTGTTTAGTGTAAGATTTTCTTTGAAATTGGTTGAGTATTTACATATCCATTGTTCAGGTGTTTTAGTTAATTTTGTTTTATATTCTTCTATTTTCCAATTGACATAGTTTTGTTCACCATAGTATTTAAAGTGTACGTCACCTTTATTATAGTAATGTAATTGCCAGTATTCAGGATTTAATGCAAAATCATCCCACACATATTTTAAACTACCAGATTTAAATTTATAAAACCCACCATTTATTGATAAAGGGTCTTTAACTGTAAATGGATTAGTTTTCATATTCCACCATATACCATAAGTAACTAATTCATTATCTTGTACAGGATATCCTATTAGTTCATCTACATTACCTGTAATAACTTGGTCTATATCCATAATTATAATATCATCACCAGGGTTTTGATATGCAAATTGTGGACTAAAGAATTTTAATTTATGCCAATGTATTTTAATCTTATCGTAAGAGTTATAAGGTAATATTACATCTGCTTCAATATTTTTAGTATCACTTAAACATATAAATTCAAAAGGTATAGATGAATTTCTTTTTAAACTTCTATATAATTTTGATACATAGTCTGGTGTATAATAACCATCAAAATATACTGTACATATTTTAAGCATTTAAAGCACCAACAATATGAATACGGTCTATTTTTGAACAATTTAACGCTGTATGATTTTTTGTTGTATCTACAACATATGCCGTACCATCAGCTGGTAAATGCACTTTTTTATTATCTAATAACAACCAACAATGTTCGTGTGTTTGTACTGGAATATGAAGTCTTTTAGTTTTATCATTATGCCATAGATAACACGATTTAGGTTTCATTATCATCAATCTTGTTCTTGTAAGATTATTTTCTTTAATTATATTGTTGATGTATGGTATATTAAACAAATTATAAATATATTCATTTTCAATATCATCTACATCATAACCTTTATCAGCACCTTCTTCAGGATTCATATCTTTAGAATAACCTTGTAAATATAATTGTTTGTTATATTTAGGAAGTGTTTCTAATTCTTTTTTTATAAGTTTTAAATCATATTTCATATACATATTTATTAGACATATAAATAGCTATATGAATATAGTATGTACAGGTAAACCTGGTGATGGATTATTACGTTATAGTTATGAACATTGTTGCCATTTAAATTCTATTGGTATTAAATGCCAAGTAGTTATTATACCTAATCCTAAACATACTAAAGAAGAATATATAAAAGCAATTAAAGACCAATATAAGATTTATGAAAATATTGTCTTTGACCATTATACACCAACTACAAATGAAATAACTTTAATTTTAGGTAGAAGTATGTTAACCTTAGCATACATTGATAGAAAAGAATATACAAAAGACCAATTATTAACTTTACATTTACTATTCAGTAATAATGTAATAGCACTTTATTCAGAAAATCAACCTAAAGAATATCCTTTAGCATTAGAATATTTTAAAACTAAAAAGGTTTATGACTTATGCGATTATGAAGTCTATCCAAATGGTGTTGGTACACAATATGAAAAGATAATTAACTTTGAAGTTTATAAACCTGTGAAAGATGATATTCAATTTAAACATTTATTTTTAGGAACAAATGAAATATATTATAAGGAACTTGAAAAGGTAATTGACAAGTATCCAGACCACGGTATTATAACTTATAATGAGAAATGGATTAATCCTAAATTAAATAATCTATTTGCCCCTATATCAAATATACTAGGTAAATTTGAAACCTATGTTTATACAAAACCAAACTTTGACCCAGCACCTAGACTTTTTGTAGAGTTTAAATGGTTAGGTAAAAATGTAGAGTATTTGAGAGATAAGAATATAAAAGATGGTGGTATGATTTATTGGAAGAGACCTGTGCCTACAAAGCAGATATATTTTGACAACATAAATATTCTAGTTAATTTAATAAAGGCAATAGGTGTATATGGCGAAAAAGAATCAAAATATGCTTATGAGTTTATTATATCATCCGATAGTAGTAATGATGGTTCT
>Ga0310123_10000448_pt1 | contig 37056 bp, 30 predicted proteins | sample CB6_AW_1057_MG_FD_203505 | JGI IMG/M metagenome (GOLD analysis project Ga0310123, IMG submission 203505) | Marine microbial communities from Western Arctic Ocean, Canada - CB6_AW_1057 | ecosystem: Environmental > Aquatic > Marine > Oceanic | place: Canada: Western Arctic Ocean | collected... | reverse complement strand
CCGCGCGAACCCGCCATAAACTCGAGGAACATCAATTCCTGGTGCCAGGCCCGGTTGTTGTGCATGACCGTGAGCATTGGCAGTCGATGGTGCGCCGCGGTCCACAGTGCGCCCGGTGCATAATTGATGTCGCCGTCGCACTGCACGTTGATGACGATACGGTCACGCCGCTTCGCCGCGAGCGCGGCACCTGTGCTGGCTCCGAGGCCATAGCCGATGCCTGCCGCGCCCTGTCCGCCGAGATAGCTATAGGGTTTGTTGTGGTCCCAGAGATCACGGTGGTGACCGCCGGAGAATGCAGTTGGAGAGGCCAGGCACCAATCTTCATCCTTGATGAGCGGCCATAGTTCCGCGTAGATACGCGCCGTGCTTACCGGGCTCGCATCCCAGCCGTTCCGCTTGTCGTCCAGAGCCCTTCGTACCGACGCCACGCGAGCCTCGACGTTCGCTGCGGCGTGATGCGTGTTGCGTTCCGCAGCCGCTCGCCTCTGGCTTCCTGACATCAACCGTTTCGCTTCTTCAATGACAAGCGGCAGGCTCGCCTCCGCATCGACGTCGATCCGTCGGTCTACGTCGGAGCCCGCTGAAAATCGTGGAATAAGCCCGGGGTCGTCCGGCAATTCATCAGGTTCGAACCCCGGCGGCATGCGACGAATTCCACCGAAACCGACGTTCATGGCGTCTCGGGCTACCAACTGTGTATCCACTCCCGGACCGACCAGTCCAATATCGGCGGGACCGGCTTCGAGACCCAGCGTGAAATCGTAGTCGGTATCTGCACCCGGACCGCATGACGAGTGCCGCTGCGGAAAACTCATCGGACCATAGGTCGCATAGGTGCTCGTCGAGGCGCCGACCAACTCGGCGAGTTCAACCGCGTAGCGAATACCTTCCGGCGTTCGAAGGCGTCCGACGTTAAGACGAGGATTGCCCGCGTCGACCAGGGCTTTGGCGATCTCGCGTGCCGTCGCTGTGTCCACAGCGGAAATGTTAGGTGGCTGATACATCGGCACGGCCAACTCGGCCGCTTCTTCCTTTTGAAATTCCGTATCGAGGATGACAAGCGTGGGGCCTGTCGGCGGCGTCATCGCCTCGCTGTACGCTTGGCGCAGCGCTTCGACGCAACCCAGGAGCGACGTCGGTTGAGCATCCCACTTCGTGAAGCTTCGCACCATGGCTGCCATGTCGTTCGCCGTATGCGCCTGGATGAAGTGGTCGTCCCGGCCCGCCAGCAACAGGATCGGTGTTCCGGAATAGTAGGCTTGATAGATCGCCATCGACGCGTGCTGAATCCCAAGTGTTCCATGCAGCAAAGCGCACATGGGACGCCCTTCGGCCTTGCCGTAGCCGTGGGCCATGTCGACCGCACTTTCCTCGTGCAACGCCGTAATGAATTCCGGCATCGTGTTCGGCGGATTGCCGAAATTCACAATCGATTCCTGTAGGCCTTCAAAGCTCGATCCTGGATTCGAAGCCACATACTCGATGCCGAGCTCTTTGAGCGTCTCGACTAGGAGATCGGAGCCAGCCTTCCGAACGACGGGTCCGGACTCAGCGGGCGGACGTGCGTTGCCGGCGTCGCGGGTTAGCTGTTGCGCCGTGGGCGCGGGGACGGCGCCGGTTTCGGTAGGCGATTGTCTTTCGACATGAGCCTCGGTCGTCGGCGCATTGATGAGCACTGCGCCAGCGCCCGTCGCTGCCCCTTTCAGGAACCCCCGGCGATCGACTGGTTCGTGCCCGGCAGGTTTCTTCATAATTTCCCCCATATGCCTCTGCGGCTCGACATCTTCCTCTCTGTCGTTTAGCGACGATTGATGATGTTGGGGAGGTTGTCAAGTTGCTGCAATGCTGCGGGCCGAACTCGGGCCGGTTTGGTGCGGCTTTCATCCGAAACGCGGGCACAGCTCGACTTCCGCGAACCACGTGCGTAGATTGTCCAGATCGCCTGACGACGCCATCCGAGTTGAACCAAAGAAAGAAGAAAATGGCCACTGGCGCGCCCTCCATGACGGGGGACGCTGGTGCCGTCCGTCCAGGCGACCCTTCACGATCATGTCTCCTTCGCAAACTGAGTAATTCGCACTCCGGTCATCATGCCATTGTCCTCATGGAGCAGAAGGTGGCAGTGATTTACCAGTAGGCCCGAGTAATCGGGGAAGCGTGACCGGAATAGGGATTTTCCGGTATTACGGGGCACCCAGACCACATCCTGCCATCGCGTGGCGGGCGGCCGATTCGTTGAGTATCCGCGCGTTTGTGGTTCTGGAACTGTCGGAGGCGTCGGCGGATCACGCGAGTCGGTCTCGCAGGAGGCGGCTGATCGGTCTCGACCGGTAAGGGCGACGTGTGATCCCTTCCGGACGTAGCTTCCGCTCTGGAGGAGATGTCTTTTGAGCCGCTGCTTCGGCGCCGAGTTCACGCTCGGCCCATGTCGCCGCCCACTGGACCGGTGATGACCGAGGCTCCAGCGATCACCTGAGCGATAGTCAATCTGGGTCTTCGACGGCGTCTAACCTCCAACCAAACTCCCGTTTGCCATGAGTCAAAAGCTCCGTCGAAACTGACTCTTTGGAAATCACGTACGCCATTTCACCGAAAGGCTCAAAGAAAGAGGCCAATGGACGAGCTTCTTCGGACTACGGCCAGGCGTTGCTTTCGTCGCGGGGTCTCGCGCGTAGGTCGCTCACGGGCTGACGGTTAGAAACGGTGCCACTGTTGGTCGACTAGTCCTCGATCGCCTGATAGAGAAGTGAGCGGAGCTTGGCGTGATCATCGACGCCCTGGGCGGGGATGAGCTGTGTGAGGTAGACGACGACCAGCTCTTCTTGGGGGTCCACCCAGTAGGTGGAGTGATATGCCCCGCCCCAGCCGTATTCGCCCAGCGAGCCTGGGATTCCACGCGCGCCAAGGTCGGTCACTACGGAGAACCCGAGCCCAAAGCCGGTGCCGGGTCGGAAGGGCAGTCCTGAAAGATGGTCGACTGTCATCAGCTCGACGGTCTTTCGGCTCAAGATGCGATGACCATCGAGCGTGCCTCCGTTGAGCATCATCTGTAGAAACCGCGCGTAGTCATTGGCGGTGGACAACAGTCCCGCTCCGCCCGAAAAACTGACCCGTGGGCCATTGAGATAGGCGCCCTGACCCACCATGTGGCCGGGATCTGGAGCTTTGGAAAATCCTCCTCCGTCGGACGATGAATAAACGACGGCAAGGCGGTTGCTCTTGTCCGGGGGGAGATAGAAGTGGGTATCGTGCATCCCGAGCGGGGCCAGCACGGCATGTGTCAAAAACATGTCGAGAGGTTGTCCACTTGCTTTCTCGATGACGGCGCCGAGAATGTCCGTGTTGTAGCCATAGACCCAGGCCTCTCCGGGTTGGGCGTCGAACGGCAGAGCAGGGAGTTGGGCAATCGTCTCGCCGACCGGCTCCTCACGGTCTGCGAAATACCAGCCCTGGATTCCAGCCTCTTCCCATTGATCCGCGGCTGGACCATTGCCATAACTGACGCCCGATGTGTGCGTCAGGAGGTCGCGCAAGACGATCGGTCGATTGGCATCCACCACCGTATAGTCGTCGCCACTCCCGGCGATTGCCACGGTCGTATGAGCGAATTCAGGCACATACTTCGAGACCGGGTCGCCGATGAGAAGTTTTCCCTGTTCTTGCAAGACCATGACGCCCACGCTCACGAGAGCCTTTGTCTGCGACGCGATTCTGAAGATTGCGTCTTTCGTCATGGGTGACGCGTTTTCCTGGTCACGCTCTCCAAAGGCTTTGTGGTAAACAATCCCACCCCGTCGCGCGATCAGGACTACCGCGCCGGAGAGTTGGTTATCGTCGACGTAGCCTTTCATGGCGTCATCGAGACGCGTCAAGCGCTCGGACGACACACCCACAGATTCCGGGACTGCGGGCGAGAGGTTCTGGGCCAGCGATGGCTCTAGCAAAGAAACGAGCGCTAGCGGAAACAAGAGGAGGTGTCGGAGCAGTTTGGGCATCTGTGTCCTCAAAAAAAGTGTCAACCGTGCAAAGACACGCACATGGTAACAAACAGGCGGAAAACGATGCTCGTATGCGACGGTTCGCGCCGCACGTTATCGACGGTCGACGATTGCGGCGTCCCCGGTGTGGTTACTCTGTGCCAATCTCTTGTATCCGGGTTTTTCCTGCGGCGGGTAATCCCGCGGTACGGCAGGACGGTAAACTAGTGTGCGTCCCGCATCGCGCCGCGCCAGTGGCCGGGCCGGGGTTCGCGACTCGCGACGTCGTCTCGCTCTAGGAGCCCCCCTCCATGTTTGGCCGGCGCGGCTCTTCAATGAGTAATGGGTCCCGCGCTACCGCACGAGACACGGTCTCGTGAAGGACGGGCGCCGCACAACGGAGACACATAGATGGGAGATGCCGGTGAAGGTCTGGTCGACGCGGAAGCACGTATTCAGGAGCGCATGGACGAACTTGAGCGAGAGCGAAACGCTCGCCACGCAAAGGCTCCGGCCGACCCCGCAGCGTTGAGCCGGGTCGAGTCGCTGCGTTTGGCACGCACGGATCTGCAGCGTCAAGTGGACGCCAGCAGCCATGCGGGCTTGCGGGCTGCTCGGGCTGCCGCGGTGAAAGACCTGGACCGCCAGCTGGTCGATGCCCAGGCCGTCCTCCACGACGTCGAGAGCTAGCGTTGCGCGTCATCCGTACATCAGGTTGACAATGAACGTCGCCGCGAGGATTCCCGTCACATCGGCCATTAGGCACGCGACCACCGTGTGACGTCCGACCTTCACCCCAATTGCACCAAAGTAGACGGCGAGGGTGTAGAAGGTCGTTTCGGTGCTTCCTTGGTACGTGCTCACCATGTAGCCGATAAGCGAGTCTGGCCCGTAGACGGTCATCGCCTCACTGGCCACCCCGAGCGCACCCGAACCACTGAGCGGGCGGAGCAGGGCCATCGGAAGCGCTTCTGCCGGCATTCCGACGAGGGCGGTGACGGGCGAGATAATGGTCACCATGACGTCGAGACCACCCGACGCTCGAAACATCCCGATAACGACGAGGATCACCACCAGAAACGGAATAATCCGCTGCGCAACCTGGAAGCCTTCTTTCGCGCCTTCCACGAGTGACTCATAGACCGGCACCTGTCGGACCCACCCGTATAGTGTGATCGACGCGACGAGCGCCGGGAGCATCCAAAACGAGAGGATGTCACGCATCACCGCGCCAAGACTCTCGTTTGCCGTTCGCTGGGCGATGTGGACCGCGGTGAATGCGAAGAAACTCAGCCAGAATAGCCGGCCCAGCCACAGTCGCGTTGGTTCGACCGATGGCGCCGGTGGCTCGTTCTGGTCCGCCGCGTTCGTCCCGTTCGACATGCGGCTCGGGAGGTCGGACAGTGCCAGGGGAGGAGGCTCGGTGGAGCGGTAACGGGGCAACCGGGAAAGTCCGATGGCAGCAGTAATTCCCACCACTGTGGCGCAGGCGCTGGCGAACCACGTCGGAAACCAGATACCGGCTGCATCTGCCGAACCAAGTGCTGCGCGCACGCCAAGGACTCCGGAGGGAAGGACGGCCAGTCCGGCAGTATTGATCGCCAGGAAGAGCGCCATGGCATTGGTCGCCGTGCCCTTCCGCGAGTTGTATCGGTCCAGCTCTTCGATCGCCTTGATTCCAAAGGGCGTCGCGGCGTTTCCCAGTCCGAGCATGTTTGCGGAGATGTTCAGCACCATCGCGCTCATGGCTGGGCTACCCGCCGGCACCGAGGGGAAGAGGAGCCGCATGAACGGGCTGACAAGACGAGACAAATGGGCCGTGAGACCGGCATCTTGTGCGACCTTCATCAGGCCGAGAAAGAACGCCATGACACCGATCAGACCTATCGCCAAGTCGACTGCGTTGCGTGCCGAGTTGAGCATCGCGTCGGTGACGGCTCGCATCTCGCCGGTATAGGCGGCGAGCAGAATAGACGCCAGAGCGACGACGATGAACAAGCCGTTTAGCATGACAACGCGTGGGGGGCGGATTTCCACCTTCGCGCCTGGCCGAGGCGGCGTCGCGGTTGGCGCATGGTCACTATGTGTCCGCGGCTGTACACGAGGCGCTTGGAGAGGGGGGCGCTAGGAGCCCGCTGCGGTCGCGGTATTGCCCAGGTTGTCGGTCGCTCTGATCACGAGACGGTCAAGACGATCGTTGGGAACGGTGACCTCGAACCGCTCCACCTGCGAGTCCGGTATCCCATCGAGCGGGTAGAGGACCTGCCAGCGGTCCGTATCGAGCGAGTACTCGACGCGTTGAACCGGAGAGTGAGCGTCCTCGACCACGAACGGCACCACAACCTGCTGACCGGTGGTGCGGGCAGCCGCGACCGCGATATCGGGCGCGGTGTTATCGATGTCAAACGGCGTGCTGTCGGCGAACCCTATCTCAGCCGCCCCAGGCGCGTTCGACGGCCCGTCTGTGGCCAGGACCCGCACCACATAAGTGCCGTCGGGGGTTGTCGTTGTGTTCCACGTAAAGATCGCCGCGCGCGAATCGGCGATCAACGTTCGCCATGTCGTATCGGACGCCGCACGATACTGGACGGTATATTCGAGCGTATCTGTATTCCCGTCGCTCGCAGACCATACGAATGTCTGCAGGCCTTTTCGATACACGCGCCGGCCCAACGAGCTTTGTTGGGTGTCATCATTCGCGTGTGCCGGTCGGGTGTCCGCTCTGACTCCGAGACCGGCGATGGGTGGGTCGGTCCCAGAGAATGGCTGTTGAAAGACCACGCCTGGCGCGTGAACCGTGACCTGTGTGATCTCCGGTCGGAGGTTCCGGGGTAGATAGGCGGTCGTCACCGTCAGGAGAGAAGGCGTAGCGTCTTGACCGGTCAGCGCCGCCCGCCATTGGATGTATCTGGCCTTCGGACTCGAGATCGCTGACCCCGCGGCGTCGTCATACGGCTCCGACCAGGCGCTCCAGGTGTCGTTTGGTTGATCGGTATTGCCTGACCTCGTAGATAGTCGCACGGCCGTGCCCGACGGCGTGATCGCTTGCCAGCGCACGGTGCCCCACGTGGCGACCGTCGTGGCGTCTCGCACATCGGACACGTATAGCCCGCTTGCCACACGCGATGACGAGAGCCGAAAGACCTTTCCGGGATTTGCGGTAAGGAAATAGTGAGACCCATCGCCGGCACTGACAATACGCGTGACCTGCTTGGCGGGCGCGCTTGTGACAAGCTCTACCCGATACGGGTCTTCCAGGACCCGAAAAATCTTACCGGCCCCACCCGTCGCCACCAGAAGCCCGGTTTCGCCATCATGGTCATCGAGTGCCACATCGTAGGGCGTATCCGTCGAAGACTCCCAGACGGTATCCCAGACCCCGTCCGGCTCGATTCGATACACGGCCCCGCTGGCCGAACCCGCGGTGACTTGCCCCCCCGGGCTACTGCTGACGGTGGCGGTTGAGGAACCACTCGTAGATACACTTGGCGGGGTAGCGACAGTACCCGTCGAGCCGCCCGTGCTGCGACCGGGCGATTGACTGACCGCGACGGCATACGCGCGGCCGTCCGGGGCCAGGCGAATCGCGCGAACTTCCTCGAACGAACTGTCGAGTACGACAAAGCCACGGCCGGCCGGCGAGATTCGGAACACCCGTCCTGGCGAACCGGTGCCGGCCCACAGGTTGCCCACGGAGTCGAAGGCCAGGGTCAATACGTGAGCTGTCTGGGTGTCGTAGAACAGTGTCGCGGTGCCGTCCGGTGTGACGCGGTAGATTCGGCCTGGCTCACCGGTCGCCACATATAAGTCTCTCGTCCCCGCGGGCTGGGCCATCGCCCAGATGTATGGCTCCTCCGGGTCAAAAACCACCGGGGGGCGCGCGCCGTCGCTGCCGACCTCGTATACCTTACCGTGCGGAGAGGTCGCGACAAAGGCTGTTTCGTCGCCACTGGGGGTCACGGCATGTACGTTGAGTTCGGCGGAATCAAAGACTTCCGTGCCCGCGCCGTCGGAATCGACAACAAAGACTTTCCCGTCGTTGCCGCTTCCCACCCAGAGCGTGCGGTCAGCCAGAGCGGCCGTCCAGAGAAACGGGGCGGTTGTCTCAAAGACCACGGCCGATGCGGGTCCAAGTCGGACTTGACCGGCGGCGTCAATGGTCAGGTTCTCGACCCGGCCTCGAAGAAAGTCGTCTTGGGTCGCAACTCGCCAAAACACCGGGGACGCTGCGTACAGCAGAACGGTCGCTGCCGCACCCAAGACGGCGACGACGGCTGACAATCCAACACGCACAATTGTCGCAGATGTGGTTCGCATATTCTCGTGCTCGATCGTAACCGAGTATGCCGGTGGGAAGTGGAAGCGAGTCTAGTACGAGAGCTCGATCGCGAGCTGGCGCGAGCCCGACACGGCGTGGTCGGTGACGACCTCCCATTCACCCAGCGGGGCATCAGTAAGACGTGTCAAAGCGCCGCTGCTCCCGTTTGCTTCAAGCACTGCGAGCACCGAGCCCGGTAGGGCCGGCATCGCTTCGCCGCCATAGACGACCCCCTTCCCGGACCGTCGGAGGCGAACATAGAGGCGATTGTTTTGATGAAGGCGATTGAGGCTGCGGATGACCTGGTCGAGTGTCGTGGCGGCCGCGGCATTGTGGCCCATTTGCTGTTCCGAGCGGTTCACGGCCGCGGCGTCCAGCACTTCGACAGTGACCGATCCGGACACATGGGGCGGAATGTCGAGCAGGACAGTTTTCAAGAGCTCCACCCCGCGATAGTTGCGCAGGCTGAGACGGAGCGGCACTTGGTCGCCCGGCCGGGGTCGAACCGCATCCACCCAGACCCGTTCCAAGGTCGCGGTCCGTGGCTCCTCGACCGCCGTAATATCCACTTCGATCGCGTCGACGGAAACGGATTCGAACGTGTTGCGGAGGAGCGTATTCAGCGGCGTGGTCAGCGAGGTGGCCGCGGCAATGGTGGCAATGTCTCCCGTGTAGATATTGCCGATACGCACGTCAGGCCGTCCCTCCAGATGAATAGAGCCGTTCAGAACAAACGTGCGGGGGCCGACCTCGCGTGTCATCGTGAAGAGCGTATTGAGCAGGGCGGTCGCGGTGAGCAGAGGCGTAAATACTGGGTCATCCACGATGTCGAACGAGAATGCACGTTCAAATGCACCTCCTGCGTCTTGAAGCGTCACCCGAATTGGGATGAGGTCTGGACCAGTGCCCAAGCTCCCAAAGATCCCCGTTGTCCGATCCTGATCAAACGTGCCAATGACGTCGCCGATGGCGGTGATCTTCGAAGAAATCGCAAGGCTAGGCAGCACGGTGGTCACATGGGCCTGGGTCATCGGAAAACTGGCCGGGCCGACGTTGTAAAAAGGGTGACCAAACGCGTAGACTCGGCCGTCTTCGACAAGGGTCACAGTACCGGTCCCCGCCATCGTCAGGTCGCCCCGTACCAGACTGACTCCGACGGGGTCGCCAGGACGCAGGGGGCGTCCGCTGAGTTCTTGTGTCGCCTCGGCTGACATCGTGCCCCCGACGGTCGTCACGAAACCCGACGAACCAGATGCGGCGGAAAAAAACTCATACACCTCGGGTACCGCACCACTCAAGAGGAGCGGCGTCGCGATGGGCTGGAGTTGCATGCCCAGACGAGCGGCGTCGCCGGATGGCAACCCCAAAGCGTGGATGTCGGCAGGGCGTGTTGCAAACGGGTGAGAGCCGCCAAAGACCGCTCGCGCCGTCGTCGTCAGCGCGTCGGTCATCGCCGGCACGTCCGGCCCGAAGCCATCCAGGTCCAATGACCGCCGGCGGGCATACGCCAGCGTGTGTCCGCCGGCCGCATCGGTTCCGATCATCTCGTCGATCGGTGTGATCCCGGCGATGGCATCTTTGGAAAACGAACCGAGCGAGTACGACACGGCACCGACCAACCGGTCGTCAATATAGATCGGGCTGCCGCTCATGCCCTGAATCACTCCGGTCTCGGCGAGTGGTCCCCCCGACAAACGGGCCACAATGAGGTTCCGTTGCGGTCCCATGACGTTGGTCAGAACGCCAAGAATGTGGGCGTCAAATTCTTCAAGCGCCGCGCCCTCGAACACGGTGACACCGACAGCGCGCATCCCAGCGCGAACCTCGCTCAGGGGCATGCGCGCAGTGGCTGCCGGAAGCTGAACCAGGGAGAGAACCGCGACGCCGAATGAGACGAGCAACGTAAGGGCTTTCATGGGTCGGCTGAGCAGCCTTTCTCCTTTGTTGTGAGCTTGACACAAACACTGGTCCGGGCGCCAAGTCCCAGTCGCGTCGAAGACGACTATCGTTGACACAGTACCTGTCGTTTTGCTACCGTCTTCACCGACTATGAAGACGTCCGCGCCTCGGCGATCTACGGGGAGCGCCGATTGGCCACGCCGACCGTACCGGTGGTGGGCCTATCAGTTTATCGGCACTGCCGAAGGGGCGATTCAGTAACGACGGGGTCATAGCTCAGACCATTTCGACCGACGACGCCTCTTCAGCCACTAAGCGCTGGGGGGGCTTTTTTTTGTCAGGGAGACAGCTGCTTGCACAGGGCGAGAGCCGAGGGCCGGCAGTCAATATGAACGCCAAATTGTGCGCGACCATCACCGGACGCGACACCGAGGAGCTGCGGGCCCATCGCGACGCGGCGTTCGGGGCAGAGATGGTCGAGCTCCGTCTAGATTATGCCCAGGAGATCGATATCGCGGGGGTGTTGGCGGACCGGCGAGTACCTGTCATCGTGACGTGCCGACCGACCTGGGGTGGCGGGAGATTCTCGGGGTCCGAAGAAGAGCGGCACACGCTGCTAACCCGCGCTCTGGAGTTGGGCGCAGACTTTGTCGACGTCGAATGGTCGGGCCGGTCGGCCGATCTCGACCCGTTCATCGAGGACTTCGGAGGAGGGCGTCTTGTGCTCTCGGTCCACGACTTCGAGGGGATGCCGGCGGATTTGGTCGCGCAGTATAGAGCGATGCGGTCAACGGGAGCTGCGGTCGTCAAAGTTGCGGTCCGAGTCACTTGCCTTTCGGACCTCGTCCGGCTGCGGGACGTTGCGGCGGAGGACGGGGACTCGACGGGCAGGGACTCAACGGAGCGCAAGGTCATCATTGGGATGGGGCCAGCCGGCCTACCGTCCCGACTGATCCCGGATCGATTCGGTTCGTGCTGGACCTATGCGGGCGATTCCGTCGCGCCGGGGCAAGTGGGGTTGGCCCGAATGCGGGATGAGTATCGGGTCGGTCGGGTGTCCGCCGCCGCCGAGCTCTTTGGGATTGTAGGTGCACCGCTGGAGCACTCGCTGTCACCGGCCATGCACAACGCTGGCTTCCAAGAGACGAATCGCGACGCGGTCTATCTTCCCCTCGAAGCGACAGATGTGGACGACCTTTTCCGGTTTGCCGCCGCGTTTGACCTAAGAGGCGCCAGCGTGACCGCACCATTCAAGTCGGACGTCATGACTCGCGTCACGACGACGGACGATCTCAGCCGGCGCGTGGGTGCCACAAATACGCTCCGAGCTACCCCCGACGGCTGGGAAGGAATCAATACAGATGTTCCAGGTTTCTTGGCGCCGCTCCAAGGACACCTGCAAAGTGGGGCCCGCGCGGCGGTGCTCGGGGCCGGCGGTGCGGCCCGTGGCGTCGCGGTCGCACTGGCGGACGAAGGCGCAACGGTGACCATTCACGCGCGGAAGCCCGAGCGGGCGCAGACCGTCGCGTCATTGGTCGATGGAGCAACCGGTCCCGTCCCGCCGCCGGTCGGCTCGTGGGACATCTTGGTCAACACGACGCCGGTGGGGACGTTTCCACGGACGACCGATAGTCCGCTCCGAGTGACCGATTTTGGCGCCGGCATCGTCTATGACCTGGTCTACAACCCTCGCGTGACGCGATTGATGCAGGACGCGGCGGACGCCGGGTGTCGAACGATTGGCGGTCTGGACATGCTCGTAGTGCAGGCGGAGCGCCAGTTCGCGTGGTGGACCGGCGCGCCGCCCCCGGAGGGCGTCTTCTTGCGAGCCGCCGAGCAGGCATTACATCGACAAGAATCGGCGAGCGAGGAGTTGTCGCGTTCCCGACGCGGCGAGGAAGCGCCCCCCACCGGGGGGAACTCGTCCCCATGAAACGGGGCTGACCAGCGACCCATGACAACCAATACGACATTCGAGCACTTTCGAACCCTGGCGGCCAAAGGGAATTTTGTTCCGGTCTGCCGAGAGGTCATGGCCGATCTCCTCACACCTGTCTCGGCCTTTCTCAAGGTGGCGGAAGACGCCGAGTACGCGTTTCTGTACGAGAGTGTGACGGGCGGTGAGCGCCTGGCGAGATACTCATTTCTTGGAAAAGATCCGTTTCTGGTGCTTCGCGCCCGGGCAGGACGCGTCAGCGTCAGCCGGGATGGCACATGCACGCCCGACGAACGTCCGTTTGTAGACGTCCTCCGTGATGTGATGGACCGCCACCGGTCCCCCGTCGTGGAGGGCTTGCCGCGGTTTGCCGGCGGTGCGGTCGGATTTTTTGGATACGAGGCCGCTCAGTGGTTCGAGCCATCGCTCACTCGTCGATGGGCAGAACACGGCAAGGCGGGGCATTCAGCGCCCGAGGGGTCTTCCGAGACTGGCGTCGCTGACGATGATGCGGTCTTCATGCTCTTTGACACGGTCCTGGCTTTTGACCACGTCAAGCATCGCATCGTCGTTATCGCGCACGTATCGGTCGAAAAGGGATGTGATCTCCAGGCCCGGTATCAGCTGGCACGCGCGAAGATCCAGTTTCTCGAGCGAGAACTCGAGCGCACCCTATCGGACCCAGGACGTAACCCAGGGCCGGCTCTGGTCTGGCGTTCGAACACCGAGCGCGAGGAGTTTGAGCGTTCGGTCACGACGGCTCAGGACTACATTCGCGCTGGCGACATTTATCAGGTGGTGCTTTCCCAACGCTTCGATACCGACGTGACTGTGGACCCGTTTACGGTGTATCGCACGCTGCGCTATGTGAACCCCTCGCCCTATATGTATTTCATGAGGCTGGGCGAGCTGACGATCGTGGGCTCATCGCCGGAAATGTTGGTCAGGGTGGAGGGGCGACAGGCAGAAACGCATCCGATCGCAGGGACGCGGCCCCGTGGACATTCGGACGCCGAGGACGAACAGCTTGGCACCGAACTTCGGGAAAACGAGAAGGAGCGGGCGGAGCACGTCATGTTGGTAGACCTCGGCCGAAACGACCTGGGCTCGGTGTGCGAATACGGCTCTGTGCGGGTAGCGCAATACATGGGTCTAGAACGCTACTCACATGTCATGCACCTTGTGTCTCGGGTCGAGGGACAGCTGGCGGCCGACCGCGATCGAATCGACGCACTGGCGGCGTGTTTCCCAGCGGGCACCGTATCCGGCGCCCCAAAGATTCGCGCGATGGAGATCATTGCCGAGCTCGAGCCATCAATACGCGGTACGTATGCGGGCGCCATCGGGTATCTCGACTTTGCCGGCCATTTGGATTGCTGCATCACGATCCGGACGATCGCGATGCGAGGTCACACGGCCAGTGTCCAGGCGGGAGCGGGGATTGTGGCTGACTCAAACCCCGCGGCCGAATATCAGGAGACACGAGACAAGGCGTCGGCGATGATCCGCGCGCTGGAGATGGCCGAAACGGGACACGGCCCGCGAGGCGTGGCATGACGGGAACGCCGCGCCGGCGCGTGCTTGTCATCGATAATTACGATTCCTTCACCTACAACCTTGTCCAGTATCTCGGAGAGCTGGGTGCCGACCTGATTGTGCGTCGAAACGACCATGTCACCGTTGAAGAGGCGGCGACGCTGGGAGTGGATCGCGTGGTCATCTCGCCCGGTCCGGGTCGCCCGGAGAATGCGGGTGTGACCGTCGACCTCATACGCCATCTGGGCCCGACGATTCCAATTTTGGGCGTCTGTCTGGGTCACCAAGCGATCGCATTCGCGTGCGGCGGGGCGGTCATTTCCGCTTCAACGTTGGTGCACGGCAAAAGCTCGGAGGTCGAGCACAATGGTCGTGGCATCTTTTCCGGCGTGGCGTCTCCGTTCACGGCGGCCCGCTATCACTCCTTGACTGTCGACTCGGACGCCATTCCTCCTGATCTTGAGGTGACCGCACGAACCGCAGATGGCCTGACCATCATGGGGATCCGTCATCGGTCTTGGCCGGTCAACGGTGTCCAGTTTCATCCGGAAAGCGTGCTGACCACCGTTGGCCATGACTTGCTTCGGAATTTTCTCGAGGGGGCGGCGTAGACGTCGGTGATGCAATGTTTGCTGACCTGATCGAGAAGCTCCGCCGTCGTCAAGACCTGACCGAGGCCGAGGCCGCCGCCGCCATGGCTGAGATCATGGAGGGGCGAGCGGCGCCGGCTCAGATCGCCGGGATGCTGATCGGACTCTCGATGAAGGGTGAACGGCCCGAGGAGGTTGTCGGGTTTGCCCGTACGATGCGGAGCCGCGCCATCCAGCTGTCCCAAACATTTGACGACGTTTTCGACACCTGTGGAACCGGCGGCGATCGTCTGCAGACATTCAATGTCTCGTCGCTCGCGGCATTGGTCGTGGCCGCGTCTGGCGTCCGGGTGGCCAAGCATGGCAATCGCTCCGTCTCCAGCACCTGTGGGAGCGCGGATCTGTTCGAAGCCCTGGGGGTCACCATCGCCAGTCCACCGGCGACGGTTGAGGCGTGTCTACGTGACACGGGTATCGCGTTCTTTTTTGCGCCGACGTTTCATCCGGCTATGCGGTACGCGGTTGAGGCCCGACGTGATCTCGGCGTTCGCACCGTGTTCAACCTGTTGGGACCGCTGACAAATCCGGCCGGGGCGCGCTCGCAGATAGTGGGGGTGCCCCGCCCAGAGCATACCGATCTGCTCGCTCGCGCGCTCGGGCGTCTCGGTTCGAGACGGGCCTGGGTCGTCCATGGCGCCGAAGGGTTGGATGAGGTATCGACGACCGGATATACGAAAGTCGCCGAATGGCGTCAGGACACGGTGCGGACCTTCTACATCCATCCCTCCGACTTTGGTGTCAACGTGGCAACGCTTGATGCGCTGCGGGTGACGAGTCGGGAAGAAAGTATTGCCGTGGCGCGGGAGGTGTTGGCGGGGGCCGATGGTCCCGCGCGCGACTTTGTCGTGGTCAACGCCGCGGCTGGTTTGTATGTGTCGGAGCGCGTCGCGTCGCTGTCCGAAGGCGTCGACCTCGCAAGTGCCGTTCTTGAAGAGGGGCGGGCCGCCGAGACACTCGACGCGCTCGCGCGAGCCACGACACAGGATCCGGCATGAGTGCGCCAGATCTGCTCGAAGCCATTGTGGCGGCTACCAGACGGGCCGTGGCGGGAGCCCAGGAGCGCCGTCCAATCGAAGAGGTGGAACATGTAGCGGCTCGCCGCGAGCCACGCGGAACGGCGTTTGAGGATGGCCTCGTGTCACCCGACGGCATCCAGATTATCGCCGAGTGCAAGCGCCGTTCACCCTCACGAGGCGTCTTACGAGACCGGTATGACCCGGTCGCCATCGCTCGCTCCTACGAAGCCGCCGGGGCTGCCGCGATCTCGGTCCTAACGGAGCCCGCGTTTTTTGACGGCGCGCTCGCACATCTTGAAGAGGTCCGCCAGCAGGTCGCCGTGCCGCTCCTCCGGAAGGACTTCATCGTACACACCTATCAGGTGGTCGAGGCGCGGGCGGCAGGCGCCGACGCCATCCTGCTGATCGTGGCCGCGCTGAATGATGCGATGCTCCGAGATCTCCGGCGGCACGCGACGGCGCTAGGGCTGGCCGTGTTGGTTGAAGTGCACGACCGGCTCGAGCTCGACCGAGCGTTAGCGGCCGGAGCAACGATGGTGGGGGTCAATAATCGAAATCTGCGGACCCTCGAGGTCGATGTGGACGCGTCGGTGTCGCTCATCGACCAGATTCCCGAGGGCGTTGTCGCGGTTGCCGAGAGCGGGCTGCATCGGAGCGAGGACGTGACGGCACTGCGCGAGGCGGGGTATGACGCGTTTCTTATCGGCGAGGCGCTCGTGACGGCCACTGAGCCAGGCGATGCGCTCCGGGCACTGCTGTCCGACGCCGGTCGAGTCACTCACGCGACTCGGCTGAGTGCCAGCGCGTGGGCCGGTGCACGCGGATGACCCGAACGCGGAAGGTCAAGGTCAAGGTGTGCGGAATGACCCGGGCGGTCGATGCCGCGCTGGCGTGCGAACTGGGCGCATCGGCGGTTGGATTCGTGTTCTGGTCAAAGAGTCCGCGGTATGTCACACCGGCGCAAGCGAGCGCGATCACCCGCACCTTGCCGCGGCATGTGTCACGGATTGGCGTGTTCGTCAATCCGGATCAGGAGGAGGTACGAGAGACGATGGTTGAAGCGGGGTTGTCGGCCGTGCAATTGCACGGCGATGAAACGGTCCAGTTGTGCGACGCGTTGCCGTGTCTGGTCGTGAAGGCCGTGTCGGTCGATGGTCCCGAGAGCGTGGAGGCCGCACTCGGGTGGCCCGACCGGGTGACGGTGTTGCTTGACGTCCATGACCCGGTGCATCGGGGCGGAACCGGGCGCGTCGTGAACTGGGACCTCGCCGCAACCGTGGCGAGCCGACGCCGGGTGTTCTTGGCGGGGGGACTGACGCCGACCAATGTCGAGGCAGCGGTGGTCAGGGTCTGCCCCTACGGCGTCGACCTCTCGTCGGGGGTGGAAGCCGCACCCGGAGTGAAAGACCCAGAGCTGCTGCGCGGACTCTTTGCCGCGGTAGACAACCTATGACTGGGATGCGACCTGCCACACTGGTCTTTGGACGACGCGACCCGGACAGGCGTGGTTACTTTGGCAACTATGGCGGGATGTTTGTGCCGGAGACGCTGGTCGAGCCTGTGGAGCAGTTGGGACGCGCATATGAGGACGCGCGACAAGACCCGGCGTTTGTGACGGAGCTGACCCGTTTGCTCGAGCACTACGTCGGCCGACCTACACCGGTGTATGAGGCGGTGCAGTTGGCGGCCGAAGCTGGCGGCGCGCGGATTTTGCTCAAGCGCGAGGATTTGGCGCATACGGGAGCGCACAAGATCAACAATGCTCTCGGCCAAGGTTTGTTGGCGCAGCGTATGGGCAAGCGCCGCATCGTGGCCGAGACGGGGGCTGGCCAGCATGGGGTGGCCACAGCTACCGTCTGCGCCTTGCTCGGTCTGGCGTGCCAGGTCTACATGGGGACCGAAGACATGCGGCGTCAGGCGCCGAACGTGTTTCGTATGCGGCTGTTGGGGGCCACCGTCACCGGGGTTGATTCCGGGAGCCGGACTCTCAAGGACGCGATCAACGAGGCAATGCGGGATTGGGTCACCAATGTCGAGGACACCTACTATTTGCTCGGGTCGGTCCTCGGGCCCCATCCCTATCCGCTCATGGTGCGTGAATTCCAATCGATCATTGGTCGGGAGGCGCGCGAGCAGGTGATACGAGTGGGGGGGCGCCTCCCCGACGCCGTCGTCGCATGTGTCGGCGGCGGGAGCAACGCCCTGGGCATCTTTGACGGCTTTCTCGAGGACAAAGCGATACGGCTCATCGGCGTCGAGGCCGGGGGGGAGTCGCTCGTTTCCGGCCGACACGCCGCTCGTTTTGCGACCGGTACGGCCGGCGTGCTGCAAGGGACACGGAGCTTTGTGCTACAGGATATCCACGGGAATATTGAGAGCACGCACTCGATCTCCGCTGGTCTCGACTACGCTGCGGTTGGTCCGGAACACGCCTGGTTGAGGGATCTTGGTCGCGCCGAGTACACGAGCGTCTCGGACGACGATGCGCTCGCGGCGTTTCGAACGCTCTGTCGACTTGAGGGGATTCTCCCGGCGCTGGAATCGTCTCACGCGGTCGCGTATGCGCGGACCTTGGCCGCCGGGATGCCACGCGACCGGCTTGTGCTCGTGAATCTCTCGGGACGAGGAGACAAAGATGTTCCGGCGATTGAGGGTCGCGGACTTGAAGACTAGTGGCGGTTGAAGAGCCGCTGGAACCACGCCCCCTGTTGAACTCGGAAGCAGACGACTGTGAGGATACTGCCCGAATGTCTCGTCTTGACAAAATCTTCCAGCGACTGAAAGCCCAGGGGCACACCGCCTTCGTCGCCTATGTGACGGCGGGTGACCCAGACCGGGCACGGTCGGCTACGGTACTCCGCGCGCTTGATGGGGCGGGTGCCGACATTCTTGAGGTTGGGGTACCGTTCTCTGACCCGATGGCGGATGGTCCCGCGATACAACGCGCGTCAGAACGCGCGTTGGCCAACGGGACGACCTTGACCTCGACTCTGGAGATGATCGCCGAGCTCCGACCGTCGGTGAGCGCCGGCATTGTCGTCTTTTCCTACGCAAACCCGATACTCGCCATGGGGCTGAGCTTCTTCATGCAGAAGGCGGCCGAGGCCGGTGTGGACGGCGTGCTGGTTTTGGATCTTCCAATCGAGGAGTCAGAGGGGCTTCGGGATGAGGCCGCCGCAGTGGGGATTGCCCCGATTTTTCTGCTGAGTCCGACCACCACCGATGCCCGGCTGCGGCGGGCGGCCGAGCTTGGACAAGGCTTCTTGTATGCGATCTCTCGGTTGGGGGTCACCGGTGAGCGCGACACGGTGGCCGACGGCGCGCAGGCGATGGTCGAGCGTATTCGTCAGGTCACCTCATTGCCAATCGCTTTGGGATTCGGGATCTCTCGGCCGGAGCACGTCGCCGAGGTTGGTCGGTGGGCGGACGCCGTGGTGGTTGGGAGCGCTCTGGTCAACACCGTCGCCCGGGCCGCCGACAGTGCCGACCTCGCTGGCGACGTGACTCGGTATGTTCACTGGCTGAAGGGCGAGAGTGGCTCTGACCTAGACCCATGAGCAAATCCACAAATAGAGCAGCCGGCGGAGAGCAGATACCGGTCGACGTGGGCGAACGGATGAAGGCGCTACGCGATGAAATCGATTCGCTTGACATCCAGATTGTCCTTTTGCTGAACCAACGGGCGACGTGCGCATTGGGGATAGGCCGGCTCAAAGACAGTGTGGGGCTGGAGACCTATCAGCCGGGTCGGGAGGTCGAGGTGCTCGAACATGCCAGGCAGGCGAATGATGGCCCCCTGGAAGCGGCCGCTATTACCCGGTTGTTCGAGCGAATCATCGACGAGAATCGGCGTCTGGAACGGTTCGCCGAAAAGTGAGCACCGTTGCGGGTGGGCATTGGCATAGTGGGCAGAAGCGGGGCTCGGGACGAGGTCAGACGACCTCGGGACGATGGAGGCAGCAGGCCATGGTGGTGGTGATGGAAGAGCGGGCATCGGAGGACCAGATCCAGCACGTCATCGCGACGTTGGATACCAAGGGCTTCGATGTGCACCGGTCGACAGGGGCACTCAAGACGGTGCTGGGCGCCGTAGGTGGTCAGCGCGGGTTTGACACCCGATTACTGGAAGTCATGGACGGCGTGCACGAAGTGCTGAGAATCACCGAGCCCTACAAGCTCGCGAGTCGCACGTACAAGCCGGAAAAGACGATCGTCTCAGTCGGAGACGTCCGTATCGGCGGTGATGAAGTCGTTGTCATCGCCGGACCGTGTTCGGTGGAGACCGAAGAGCAGATCGAAGCGGCAGCCGCCGCGGTGAGCCAATCCGGCGCAAAGATCCTCCGGGGTGGCGCGTTCAAGCCACGGAGCTCTCCGTATAGCTTCCAGGGACTCGGCGAGGATGGTCTGCGCTTCATGCGCGCGGCGGCGGATCGACATCATCTGCAGGTCGTCTCCGAGGTGATGGATGGTAGTCAGATTGCTCTGTTGGACACATACGCCGACATGCTCCAAGTCGGCGCCCGGAACATGCAGAACTACACGCTGTTGCGTGAGCTTGGGACCATTCGCACTCCGATTCTTCTGAAGCGCGGCATCTCCGCCACGATCGAGGAATGGTTGTTGTCGGCGGAGTACATCCTCTCGGGTGGCAACAGCAATGTCGTCCTGTGCGAGCGTGGGATCCGCACTTTTGAAACGTATACCCGAAACACAATGGACATCTCGGCGATTCCGGTCATTCACAAGCTGAGTCACCTCCCGATTATTGGCGACCCGAGTCATGGAATCGGAATCCGCGACAAAGTCGCGCCGATGGCCAGAGCCGCGGTCGCGGCCGGGGCCGATGGGTTGGCCATCGAGGTTCATCCCGACCCCGACCATGCGCTGAGCGATGGGGCACAGTCACTCTTCCCGGAGCAGTTCGCACGGCTGATGTCCGAGATTCGCATTATCGCGCCGGCGATCGGACGAAGCGTATGTGTGGATACCATGCCGCGCCGCGCTTGGGGGAGCTAGTGTCGTGTCGGACCCAGTAGGGGGGCGGCAACTTCCGGTCATCCAGCCAGGCCAGGGTGATGACTCCCCTCCGATCTTCGACAAGGTGGGAATCGTTGGGCTCGGTCTGATCGGCGGCTCCATCGCGTTGGCTGTCCGCCAGATATGGCCGTCCAGCCTGGTGATAGGCGTCGACGACAAGGACGTACTCGAGCGGGCCATGGTGCTTCACGCGATCGATGTGGCCGCTGACGATCCGGTCGTGATGGCAGAAGCCGATCTGGTGATTCTGGCCGCGCCGGTAGAGGAGAACCTTCGTCTGTTGGTGAAACTCGAAGATTCCGTTGTCGGCACGGCCGTGGTGACCGATGTCGGGAGCACGAAACGAGCGGTTGTCGAGCGCGCGCGACAGCTGCCGCCGCGGCTAACCTTTGTGGGCGGTCATCCGCTCGGCGGCGCGCCACGGGGGGGGATCGAGCACGCGCGCCCGGATCTTTTTCAAGGTCGTCCGTGGATTTTTACGCCCGCGGACGATTCGACGGGAGACGCCCTCGGTAGGCTGCACACATTTGTGACCCGTCTCGGCGCAATACCTCACGTGATGACCGCGGGCGAGCACGATAGACAGCTGGCCTTCCTGTCGCACATGCCGCAGCTCGCCGCGTCGGCGCTGATGCACGTGGTGGGGGAAGCCGTGGGGGCGTCCGGTCTCGCTCTCAGCGGCCGTGGATTGGCGGATACTACACGTCTTGCGTCGAGCCCGGCGACGATCTGGCGAGACATCTGCGCCACGAACACCCAAGAGATCCACGCGGCGCTGAACCGTTTAATCGAAGAGCTCGAGCTCTTGCGCGATGGCCTCGGCGGAGACGAGGCCATCGATCGGGTTTTTGACTCTGCGGCTGGCTGGCGTGCTGTCCTCTCGGAATACGTTCCGAGACGGCCGAAGGAGTAGTGGACAGTTCACTCGTAGCGAGCCGTGGATGCGACCGAGGCAGGTGTCGTTTGGATCGGGCGGGCAACGATCGACGTTATCCTGTGTCACGCGCAAACAACCCTCCCCAACGAATGTTGCGGACTGTTGATCGGGTCCGAGCATCGGATCGAGTCCGCGTTCGCCGCGCGGAATCTCAAGGCGAGCCCGACGCGGTTTCAGGTTGACCCGATTGCGCACTTTGCCGCGATCCGTTCTGCCCGCGCGGTCGGCAGACGCGTCGTTGGCGCCTATCATTCGCACCCGACCACAGCCCCCATGCCGTCATCGATCGATATTGCGGAGGCAGGGCCGGGAGATGATCTTTGCGTAATCGTGACGCCAAGCCGCACGACGATGGCCGGCTCGCTATCCGACTGGTTTGGCGCATACCGTTTTTGCCGAGCCGGCGTGACCCGAGTCGAACTGGCTGTTGCCGAGGCGACACTGGGGCGTCGACCGAGGTGAGGCAGGTCGAAGAACTCACGCCCCTCGACTGAATGAAGGCCAGCCAGATGGCTAACCGGTCATCGGCCTAGAACGTAGGGAGGAGTCCATTTACGGGCTGCTAGCGGCGAAACGCGTTGCCGCGAATTTCGACGGACGTGCTCGCGGACGCGACCACGTCGTCTCTCTGTTTGAGGTGAATCCGCACCTGATACCGACCCCCATAGTCGAATCTGTGACGCGTGGAGTAGCGGCGCCTGATTTTGCTAACACCGGGCTCGTATGGATCACAGTCGGGCGTGGATTCTGAATGCGTTTCATCGTCCCAGTCCCATTCGACCGTCACGCAATATAGGTCGCGATAATCATCGTCGCCACCGCGGAGCTCAGCCACGAAGAGCACTTCGGCCGGCGCAAATGCGACCCTGGGGGTTGACCGGAGGCGCAGGTCGGGTTCTTCAGGGGCACGGCCTGCGATGTCGCCCGAGTTTAGGAGTATCACGAGGAGCGCAAGGCCAAGCGTTGCCCCAAGGGGTCGAGTATGGTGAGCCATCCTGATCGTCTTTATTGTCATCATCATCATCGTAGTTTGTCCTTGCTCTTGCCAGCTTCAATTGTAGCAGCCGTCTTCCCCGCGGCAGCGTGCCGAACCGCACCCGATACCGACAACCCCGAGTCCGACCCCACGTATAATGCCGCCCATGACGCCGACACGTATCGAGCCTACCGTCCGTGTGATTTCGGACCGACCGTCTGACATATCCACGGACCTTCTGGTTGTGCCGGTGGCTGTCGGCGACGATCTCTCAGACCTGCCCGAACTCGACGCCGCCACAGGAGGCCAGATCGCGGACGCGCGAAACCGGGGCGAGTTCAAGCCAGACCCCGGCGAATTGTTTATCACGCCGTTGAACGCGGAGTGGCGGCCGTCCCGGGTGGCTCTAGTCGGCGTGGGCGCCGCCACTGATCAATCCTCCGGCCGGCTTCGAACAGCGTTCGCGACGATGGCCGTCGCCGTTCGGCGACGGCGAGTCCGTCACATTGCGGTGATGATCCGGCCCACGGAGGGAGGCCTACCGCTCGCCGAGACTTGCCAAGCGGTGGTGGAAGGTACGCTGTTTGGTGGCTTTGAGGATCGCCGTTACAAGACCGACCACTCCGGCGCGTCGGACACACCGCTGCTCGAGTCCTGTCACCTCTGTGTCGAGTCTGCTCACACCGAGACAGCCACAAGGGCGGCAGACAAAGGCGCGGTGATCGGCACGGCCGCCAACCTGGCGCGTGAGCTCGCCAACGACCCCGCCAACACACTGGGTCCAGTGGCGTTTGCGGAACAGTCGGCGTCGCTGGTCCGAGAATATGGCGTCGGGGTTTCCATTCTGGGCGAGGACGAGATTAGAGAGTTAGGAATGGGGCTCATTCTTGGCGTTTCACAGGGGAGTCCGCAGCCGGCTCAACTGCTCGTCATGGAGTACACACCTGACGCACCCCAAGCCGGGCCGGTCCTCGGTCTGGTGGGGAAGGGTGTCACGTTTGACAGCGGAGGGATTTCGATCAAACCCAACGACGGAATGGCGCGAATGAAACACGACATGGCCGGCGGCGCGGCCGTGGTGGGTGCCATGGGGGCGATTGGACAGCTCCGGCCACCGGTGCGGTGTCTAGGGGTCGTGCCGATGGTCGAGAATATGCCCGGCGGACGAGCCACCCGGCCTGGCGACGTTCTCACAAGCGCGGCTGGAACCACCGTCGAAGTGCTCAACACCGACGCGGAAGGGCGTCTGATTCTGGCAGACGCGCTTTGGTACGCCCGCAAGCAAGGGGCCACCCACCTGGTCGATGTGGCCACGCTCACGGGCAGCTGCGTCGTCGCGCTCGGTAATGCCGCCAGCGGGTTGTTTGGCACACCAGACCCGTGGGTGGAATCAGTACGAGCCGCGGGCGCTCGCACCGGTGAGCGTCTGTGGCCATTGCCTCTGTATGACGAATATCGCGAGCAACTCAAATCGGAGACCGCGGACCTGGCGAACGTGGGGGGGCGACCCGCGGGCGCAAGTACGGCGGCGTCCTTTCTGCAAGCGTTCACTGGTGACATCCCGTGGGCTCACCTGGACATCGCCGGGACCGCATGGGCGGAGAAAACTGGCCGCGACCACGCCAAAGGAGCAACCGGCGTGATGGTGCGCACGTTGACGGAGCTCGCGTGCTCCGACGTCGGCGGGTGGGTCAAGATGGAAGGGTGAACGCGTGATCGCACAATCTACGAACCAGCCCATTACCATCTACGAGACGGTAGGTGAGCTCTCCGCACAAACGACAACTGCGGACGTGCTGCTCGGGGCCGGATCGGTTGTACTGGGTGTGGCGGCGGTGGCGGTGGTCTGCGGGGTGGCTCTCGCCGGTGTCCTCATCGGCGTGCGACGATTGCGGCGCGGTGCTCAGTCTGCAGAGAATACGACCGACGCGACGCGGCTTGGACTCTGAGTCACCCGATGGTCCGGTGTTGCTTGCTTGGACTCTGCCGAACGCTCAAAACCCGCCGGCCTCGGCCACGAGCGGGCTCCTGGATCCACTCAGTTCCCGACGGTAACGCCAGATGCCTTCGAAGAGGGCGCCCGCAATCCGTTCGCGATACGTGTTGGTCTCGAGCAACGCCGCGTCCTGGCCGTTCGTCAGGAATGATACTTCCGTCAAAATACTCGGCATGCGAGCCCCGATCAACACGATAAAAGGGGCTTCCTTGACACCAAGGTCCGGAATGTCAGGGTCGGCCACCCGCAACGAGCGCACCATCGCTGTCTGCACGGTGCGGGCGAGGGCGCGGGATTCGTCCACCTTGCTGTCCACTGCGATGGCCTCGAGCAGTTCATCCAGATTTGCCATGGTGCGCCGTCCCGAAACGTTCTCCCGAGAGGCCGTCGCTTCGGCCTGCGTGTCGGTCGTAAAATTCAGTAAATAGGTTGCGATCCCTCGCACCGAGGGCTTGTCGCTGGCGTTTGCGTGGATTGACACAAACAGGTCAGCGTCCGCCCGGTTCGCCACCATCGCACGTGCTTCGAGCGGTATGTATGTATCGTCCCGGCGTGTCAAGACGACATCGATAGGTGGGTCGAGATTGCGGAGTCGTCGCTCTAGACGCTTTGCGATATCGAGCACGACGTCGGACTCCTTCAGCGTGGCAGCCCGGGCGCCCGGATCGCGCCCGCCATGACCAGGGTCGATCACAACCCGCGACACGCCCAACCCCAGCTGACGGGCGAGCGAATAACGTCTCGCCCGAGTCGGCTCTGGACCGCCAGCGCGCCCGGGAATAGGGCGCAGTCGCGTGGGCGTCGTGAGCGACGGCTCCGCGACCGTCAGCGTCGCCCCGTCGGCGGGTGCAGGCGGCGCAACCGCTGCCCCAAAGGCCGCGCCCACAAACCGCGCCGTCGCGCGTGGCCGTCCGTCCGATGGCGTATCAGTTCGGTCCCGGACCACCCGAGAAGCATCGCACTCGATCAAGATGCGAAATGGCTCGTCGGCGTGGTCGACCAGACATTCGTCAGCCTCGGCGGTATCGAGCACCACCCGGGTGAGATGTCCCGGGTACCGTCCCGTCCGAATGGACGGAACGACAAAATCGTCTCCGAAGTCGAGCGACGTATCTCGCAGTGAGACGGATGGATGCGTCCAGTGCAGGTCAATGTAGAAGACCGCCGGGTCTGCCAGCTCATGCGCGTCAAAACTCACCTCACGATCAAGTGTGATCGTGACCCGGGCGGCATCTCCGTCGGCTTCTCTCTGGACCGTCTTGACCAACGCCACATCCGCCAAGATATCGAGCTGACGGAGCTCCTCGGTAACGCGAGACGAAAATCTGCCCTCGGGATAGTTCGCGCCCAGACTCGTGAGAAACCGGCGCGTAGTGTCTTGGTCAGGCAGCTCGCGATACAGGTCGTAGGCGTACATCGCCAGCCCAGCCGCCTGCCAAAGCGCGTGCTCGGCGAACGCGCTGGCGGGAAACCGTGTGACAACCGTTTCATAGTCGGAGACGGTGGCACGGAGGGTGAGCAGACCGGGTTGACTGCCGGGCTGACGTAGCCGCCGCTCATCGGCCAATGCGGTGGCATAGAGACGCTCGGCCGTATCGGCGGCACCCCACGCCTCCCATGGTGCAGAGGGACCCGTCAGAACCAGAGTTGCGATGGCGAGGATACGCACGGACGAACCCACGGTGGAAGCTCCGGTCGCGCTAGGCACAGACACCTACAGATTGATACATGGGTTGTTGAGTCAAGAGTTCTTCAGGCCGTCTGCATATCGCAAACGTCGCGTTATTTATATCGGCCGGTTGCGTTGTGGACTTTAACGCGGTTGGAGGTCGACCTCTTCGAAGTAGTCGGGCTTGACCAGGACCTCACGCGGTTTACCGGTCGCGCCTGCCGAGACCAAACCATCGGCCTCCATCATATCGACAAGTCGTGCCGCACGGCTAAAGCCTATGCGTAGACGTCGCTGCAGGTAGGAGATCGAGGCCTGTCCGTTACCGACGACAATCCGAGCGGCCTGGTCATACAGATCGTCCCGTTCGAACTCGACGGCGTCGACGCTTTTCTCGTCAGCGGTGATTGTGTCGTCGTAGCCCGGCTTTCCTTGTTTCCGGAGAAAACTGGCCAAACGGGCTGTTTCCTGCTCAGAGATATATGGACCGTGAAGCCGAATACAGCGCGCGGAGGCCGGAGGCAAGTAGAGCATGTCCCCTTTTCCAAGCAGCTGCTCGGCCCCATTCGCGTCAAGAATCGTCCGCGAATCTACCTTCGAAGAAACCCGAAACGCGATGCGTGATGGCAAATTCGCCTTGATAAGGCCGGTAATGACGTCGACAGACGGTCGCTGGGTTGCCAGTATCAGATGAATGCCAACCGCCCGGGCCATCTGTGCAAGACGCGCGATCGACTGTTCGACCTCGTTGCGGGCGACCATCATCAGATCGGCCAGCTCATCGATGGCGAGCACCACGTGCGGGAGCGGTCGCAGCTCCTCGCCGTCCTCCTCCGCCGGGTCGGAGGGTGCCTTCGACCTGGGTTTCTTGCCCGATGCGGCCTCCTCTTGCAGCTTGAGACCCACATTTCGATTGAACTGGTCGATGTTCCGGACGCCCTCGGCCGCCAGCCGCTTGTAACGGTCTTCCATTTCGCGAACCGCCCACTTCAGTGCGTTGGCAGCTTTTCGCGGTTCGACGACGACCGGGGTAAGGAGATGTGGAATCTCTTCATACATTCCCAGCTCTAAGCGTTTGGGGTCGATCATAATGAGGCGCACATCGTCTGGCGTCGCCCGATACAGGATGCTCGTCAGCATCGCGTTCATACCCACCGATTTACCGGTGCCGGTGGAGCCAGCGATGAGGAGATGGGGCATCTTGGCAAGGTCCGCCACGAGTGGCTCGCCGTGAATCGTCCTGCCCAGCGCCAATGTGAGCTTTGACGCCGAACGTTGGTAGGTCTCGGACCCGAGGAGCTCCCGCAGCGAAATCTCGTCGCGATTCTTATTTGGGATCTGGATGCCAACCGTTGACTTACCGGGGATCCGCTCGATGAGTACCGATTCGGCGCGCATCGCGAGACAGAGATCGTCCGAGAGCCCCGTCACTTTGCTGTATTTGACACCGGCCTCGGGCTTGAACTCGAACGTCGTGACGACCGGACCCGGATGAATCTGCACCACCGAGCCTTCGACCGAAAACTCCGAGCATTTTGCCTCGAGTGTCTTTGCGTTCTCCATCACAACGCGTTCGTTAACCTTGTGGCTCGGCTTTGGCGAGTCCAGAAGGGCCGCCGGCGGTAGCGTGAACGCCCCGGTGCGACGCGCTGCCGGTGGCTTGTCTGCTGGATCCGGCAAGGGCAGCACCGGCTCGAAACTGGCAGCGCGTGGGGGGCGTACGTCGGCCGAGCCAGCGTGGTCGGCGCCGTCGGCGTTGGGAGGTTTTCGTCCGACGCTGGCTTTCCTCGCGCTCGCCGGGATATGGCTCCGGGCTAAGACTTCAGTGCGCGCGCTGGAGGCGCCGGTGCGTGCGAGATGCTTTTTAAGGACTCCCTGACGTTGTCGCTCCCTACGCCATTCTGACCACCACTTTCGCGACCGCTCGACGCCGCTGCGCGCCCCTCGATCCGCGTGTTGGCCAAGCTGTTCGAACAGTCGGCCAAATGAAAACTGGGTCGACAGAATCACGGACAAGAAAAGCACCGTCAGAATGACGATGATCGAACCCGTCCGATTGAGATATGCGGCCAGTGTTCCCGCCAGCCACTGTCCAAGATATCCGCCCGCACGGAACGTCGACTCGTTGCCGTCGAATTCGCCAAGCGCGAGGCTCATGAACATCGCGACGCAGGTAAAAAGCAAGAACAGTCCGACGACTTTTGTATACGCGGCGTCGATACGAAGGCACCAAAAACAGTGCCAGCCCAGCACGACGAGGAGGACTGGAAATAGATAGGACGCATAGCCGGACACTTGAAAGGAGGCCTCGGCGAGAAATGCTCCAACCGGTCCCACGAAGTTCGCCGGCGGCGCATATCCTCCCGTGTTGAAGTACCACACGGCATCCGCTGGGTCGTATGTCGCAAGCGCGATCAGCCACACGAGTGCCACCGCGAAGAGTGCAACGCCCGAAAACTCACTCACCCGACGGGACACGGTCGCTCCTGACACTCACACCTCCGTGATGACTGGTACCACCAGCGGGCGCTGCCCGGAGCGCCGGCGGAGAAACCCTTGGATTTCGGCTCGGAGTCGTTCTTCGATGGTGGCGAGATCCGCAGGATGGATCGGTCGGCTCTTTTCCACAACGGTATGCACGATTCCGGGCAGGTCCTCGAGGATCGCGTCGAGTTTGGCGTCAGCGGTAAACCCGCGGGTCACCACTTCGGGATCTCTGACCATTCTGTGAACTCCGTCCACGCACTGCACCGGTATGACAACGAATACAACGCCATGCAAGGCGAGACGACGACGGTCCCGCAATACGGGTTTCGCAACCTTTTCCATCCCGTCCCGGTCAATCGGAACGCGCCCGGTGCGCACGGGCTCCCCTCGCCACGCCCCCTCCGCATCAAAACACAGGGGATGGCCGTTCTCCAGTAAAAACACCTCTGTGTGTCCTCGCATCGCAGTGGTGGCGAGGCGCGCATGCTGCGCGAGACAGCGGTACTCTCCGTGTATCGGCACGAAGTGCCGTGGCCTGATCAAGGAAAGCATCAGCTTGAGCTCTTCGCTGCTCGCGTGACCCGAGACGTGGACAAGAGAGTCGCCCTCGTGGACGACTTCGGCGCCCCGACGGGTCGCATTGTCCATCAGGGCCCCGATCGCCCGCTGGTTCCCGGGAATGACCCTCGCCGAAAACACCACAACATCCCCAGACTCGAGGCGAATATGACGATGTTGGTCAGTGGCGATACGGGAAAGTGCCGCACGCGGCTCACCTTGTGAACCGGTGACAAGACAGAGAATTGTGCGCGGATCGAGGGTGGCGACATCCGCCTCCGCGACCCTCAGGTGTGGAGGAATCGTCAGATGGCCCAGGCGTTCGGCGATGGCGGTATTTTGAGTCAGTCCACGGCCGACGACCGCGATCTTTCGCCCAGACTTAACCGCTAGGTCCACCAACAGTTGGATCCGGTAGAGGCTTGACGCGAAAGTCGTCACGAGAATCTTGCCACGGGTGCGCGCGAATATTTTCTCAAACGCTGGGGCGACATCTTGCTCGGACCCGGTGACGCCCCTGCGATCGCTATTCGTAGAATCACCAAACAAGGCAAGGACGCCTGCCCGCCCCAGCTCCCCCAACCGACGGCTATCGATCGGCCGACCGCCTTGTGGCATCGGGTCAAACTTGTAGTCACCGGTGTGCACCACGGTGCCGATGGCACTATGGATGGCGATGGCAACACAGCCGGGCAGATTGTGCGTGACATGGATGAACTCGACGTCAAGACTGTCGACCCGAACGGTGTCGCCAGGGGCAATCGGCGTGAGTCGGGCACCCGGATCGATGCCGTGTTCCGCGAGCTTTGGCTCGAGCAAGCCGAGAGTCATCGGAGTGCCATACACTGGACCATCGAGCAGGTCCCACAGATATGGCACTCCGCCGATATGGTCTTCGTGCCCGTGAGTGAGGACGAGTGCAGAGACGCGCGTCCCGTTGTCTCGTATGTCTGTCAAGTCCGGGACAAGCAGGTCCACTCCAAATCCGCTCTGGTCCGGAAACAGGCCACCCGCGTCGATCACGATCGATGTCGATTCAGCGGTCACCAGCATCGTGTTCATCCCGAACTCGCCGAGCCCGCCCAACGGCACGACGGAAAGCGTCGGGCGTCGAGTCTTCTCGGCGTTCATCTGAAGCGACGTGCCGAACGGTGGCGGTGTCTCAGAGTCATTCGTTGTGACCCGGCTGAGTCGGCGAGCGGCGGAAAACGCCCGCAAGGGAGGAAGATCGATAAATCATAGCACGGCCCCTGGCGCTCGGCGCCGCGGAGAGGAGCTGATAACGTCAGACAACGCCGCAAGTTCCGGCAATCCGAGCTTGGCGGGGCGAACCATCGGATCGACCGCGGCCCGCGCAAAGACGACTTCGGGAGACACGACGGTCACGTCGGTCACAAAACGACGGGCGGCGTTGAGGGCGGTCTTTCGACGCTGAGTGAAGATCGTCCGGACAAGCCGGTCGAACATCTCCTGGTCTCGGATGACAATCGGGGAGGGCCTAAAGCGAAGGTTCACCACGGCGGACGTCACTTTTGGCATGGGTCGGAATGCCCCGGCCGGGACGGTCATCGCCATTCGCGCTTCGGCGTGGAGACTCGTGACGACCGCCAGTGCACCCCAGTCACGGCTGCCTGGATCAGCCGTAACGCGTTCCGCGACCTCTCGCTGGAGCATAACCACCGCGTCCCGCGCGCACGGGTGGTGGCGACTAAAACGCAGAAGCTTGACGAGAATCGCCGATCCGACGTTGTAGGGGAGGTTCCCGGCGACTCGTAGTCCCCCTGGAGGTAGATCTGAGAATCCGGGCAGGTCTTCTATCCGTGTGTTCAGAAAGTCTGCGTGGACGACGGTGACTCGCGCTGGGACCTTCGCCTCGAGGTGCTCGACGAGGTCGCGGTCGAGTTCGACGGCCACCACGCGCGCGCCCGCGTCCGCCAGGGCACACGTCAAAACGCCGCGACCGGGCCCGACCTCGAGGAAGGTGTCGTCCGGCGCCGGGGCGATGACCTGGACAAGGCGGCGCACCCAGGCTGATTCGAGGAAGTGCTGCCCCAGACCGCGTTTGGCCTGAGCGACCTTCATCGGTTTTGACCCGGGTGAGTCAGATACGCGACGGGCACGTCTTCCGTGTCGCACAGTCGTCACAAAGAGGCCTTGGCTTGCATACGCGTCGACCGTGCAAGATCAGCGTGTCCGACGCCACGACCCATGACGTCTCCGGCAGCGCCGTACACAGTTGGTGCTCTACGGCGACGGGGTCGCTCCCGAGTGCGAGTCCCAGTCGATTCGCCACTCGGAGCACGTGCCTGTCGACCGGTAATCCGGCGACGCCCATGGCGTGACCAAGCACGACGTTGGCCGTCTTGCGGCCGACCCCGGGCAGCTTGGCCAAGTCGGCCATATCCGCCGGCACCGCTCCGTGGTGCCGATTCACCAGCACGGATGCCATCGCCTGCAACGACTTGGCTTTAGAGCGAAAGAATCCGGTGGAACGGATCAGGGATTCAATCGTGTCTCGCCGAGCGCTCGCGAGCGCCCGCGCGTCGGGATAGCGGGCGAAGAGGGCAGGCGTTACCGCATTGACTCTGGCATCAGTGCACTGTGCGGAGAGAATAGTGGCGACCAATAGCTCAAACGCGTTCGCGAAGGTCAGCTCTGTAGACGCGTTTGGATGCTGTTCTTGGAGGGTCGCCAGGATTCTACGAACGGTGCTCGGCGACTTCGCAGAGCCCCCGATCTGCATGCGATGCCGTCCGCCCACGGGTTGCTAGTGGACAGGCGGTGTCCCACCGTCCGATGGCGTTGGCGCCGCGCCGGCTTTGACCGCGACTTTCCCTGCTTGATCACTAAACGCCCGCAGATGTTCCTCAAGCGCTGTGATGAGGTTGGGCACAAATTGCATGGGAACGACGATACGTGCCCTCACCGGGGCCTCCAGCACACGCGTGCCCTCGGCCTCCCGGACGTCTTTCTCAGAGGGCGGTAGGACTTCGCAGAATGTCAGGGTGAAATCGAACGGCGTATGAGAGATGGCGCAAAAATTTGCGTATGTGCGAGACGCATCGCCGGTCTCATCCGGCACGATCGTGAAGTTGACCTGTTTTCGTTCGTTCATCTACTGGTGGCCCTTCGTGCTCGTGAATCTCCACGTCGATACGGCCGCGGGAATCCGCCGACCATCCGCCCTACGTTACAGCATCGATGGTGTGCGGTCACACGCGCTGGCCGCGGTGACAGAGTTTTCCTGTTGCCTCCAGCCGCGTCAATCAGCGCGTGTGAGTCCCGGCGGTGCGCGGCGGGGTATGGCCGCTCAGTATCGGCGGACGATGCCGACGACAACCCCTTGGATTCGGACCGTGGCGGCGTCCACGATCAACGGCTGGAGGGCCTGGTTGGCTGGCTGGAGGCGAATGCGGCCGTTGTCTCGGTAGAACTTCTTGAGCGTGACGTCCGTGCCACCCAGCAGCGCGATGACCATCTCTCCGTCTTGGGCGGTCTTGCGGTCTTCGACGATCACCAGGTCGCCATCCCTGATCTGTTCGTCGATCATTGAATCGCCACACACCCGCAGCGCGTAGGTATCCTGCTTGCCGACTAAGTCTTCGGGGACGGCCACCGTCTCATCGCTCACGACGGCTTCAATCGGGGAGCCGGCCGCCACGTTCCCCAGCATCGGCAGATCGACCGCCCGGGTGCCGCTGCGCGTTGTCACGAGCTCGACCGAGCGGCTTCGGTTCCAGGCGCGTTTGATACACCCCTTTTCCTGGAGGTTTGTGAGGTGCTTGTGAACCGTGGCGAGGGACGATAGGCCGAATCGTCGTCCGATCTCCTCCAAGCTCGGAGCATACCCGCGTTTTTGGATGAACTCGTTGAGGAAGTCCAGAATCTCCCGTTGCCGCTTGGTGAGTGGTTGCAACGACCCTCCCGTGGACGTCATGCCCGGCACCGAGCCGGGCTACGCATGCATTGTATGCAAACAAAAAGCGAACATCAATATCCTCATAGCGCCGACACACACCGCCGATGCTGGGTGGTCGTGGGGCGGCCCGTCGGGCGGTTTCTCGTTGGACGACCAGTGGGGCAATCCGAAAAACGGTGCCGTCCGCCCGTTTCGGAAACGTCGGTCGGGCCCTGTGGATCAGCAGTGCGGCGCTATGCCAACGCTGTGGCTTCGCTCAAGTGTCGAATGCTCGGGGGACAGGACGGGCTCCCGACCTCCGACGACGTCACCGCGTTTCTACGTGCGCACTGACCCGACCGAAGAGGACGCGCGCGCCACGGACATCGGGAGGCTAACGTCATCCGACGTCTCGGACACCAGCGTGCGTGCTGGGCGGGAGACAGGCGCGCGCGTTACACTCGCCGTGTGGCTCTCTACGCAGCGGTGGCCGTATTCGTGGTGGCGATGACGACAGCTCAGCCAGGGTCTGACCTGAGCCCTGCCGATGGATCGGCGCTAGAGGCGAAGATCGCGACCCTGGTAGCAAACGACCAGCGTCAGCGCCAGGACAACACGCCGGTTGTCCTCGAAGAGCACGAGATCAACGCGTATCTTCAGTTTCAGGCGGCTCCACTGTTACCGGTTGGGGTGACACAGCCCCATGTCCAGCTCGACGACGGTGGGCAGATCACAATTCAATCAGATGTGGACCTCGGCGTAGTCAGCGCCGCCACTCCGCGAGGACCGTTTGACCCGATGCGATACTTGCGAGGGGTGGTGCCAGTTGTCGCCATGGGAACGTTCGACGCCCAGAACGGGCTAGGGCAACTCAACGTGGAGTCGGTCTCCGTGGGAGGAATACCCGTGCCACTGTCCGTCCTCAGAGAGTTGGTGGCCAGCTACTCGCGTACCGAGACGTTGCCGGATGGCTTCGACGTGAATCGACCGTTCCCGCTGCCATACGGCTTGACCTCCGTCACGATCGATCGGGGACACGCGATCGTCATACAGTAGGCCTATCCATCAACCCCTCACAACGTGTCTGCGGTATGTCAGCCGACACACTCCATACGCCGCTGCAGTTCATCAAGGGCATCGGTCCGCGGCGGGCCAGCGAGCTAAAAGCAGCCGGGCTGGAAGAGCTCGAGGACCTGCTGCTGCGACTGCCAGTCCGCTACGAGGACCGGTCACGCTTTCAGCCAATCGGCGGAGTACAGCCGGGAGAGACGATCTCCGTCGCGGGAGAGGTCTTGAGCTCCGGTGTACGACCAACGCGGCGTCGAGGCCTCTCGATCTTCGAGCTGCTCCTGCGAGACCAGTCCGGGCAGATCCGCGCCGTTTTCTTCAACCAGTCGTTTCTCAAAGAGGTGTTGGCGGTGCACCGGCGCGTCGTGCTGTATGGCACCGTAGACCGAGGTCCTTCCGGCGCGCTCCAACTGACAAACCCCCAATACGAGCTCGTTGGGCAAGACGCGGGCAGTCATGACGAATCGGAATCGATTCACACCGGTCGCCTCGTCCCCGTCTACGAACGCGTAGGGTCGGTCACCTCAAAGATGATGCGGCGCATTCTGCATGCCGCGCTGGGACGAATCCCTGCACTGCTTGACGAGCCGCTCCCATCGTCTCTCTTGGCGGAGGCCGGACTCCCAGACCGACGAACTGCGCTGATCGACAGCCATTTCCCCCCACGGGGCAGCTCGATCGAAAAGTTGAATCAGTTCCGGACACCCGCCCAGCGGCGTCTTATCTTTGAGGAGTTCTTTACGTTTCAACTGGGTCTGGCGGTCAAGCGTCGAGAGACGAATGCGAGACAGAAGCCGTGCACGATACGCGTGGACGACAGGATTCGACGGGTGGCCCTCGAGATCCTTCCCTTTCGGCTCACGGGGTCGCAGAAACACGCACTCAAAGAGATCGTCGATGATCTGTGCAGTAGCCGGTCAATGAACCGGTTACTGCAGGGAGACGTTGGCTCGGGCAAGACCATCGTCGCGTTGCTCGCGGCGCTGGTTGTCATGGAGAACGGGTTGCAAGTTGCCGTGATGTCGCCGACGGAACTGTTGGCAGAGCAGCATTTCGTGACGTTGTCCACCCTCCTCGAGCCGTCTCGCTTTACACCGGTGTTGCTGACGGGCCGGCTTGGGGCCGCAGAACGTCGAGACGTTGCCGACGCGTTGGCCACCGGACGGGCGCGGCTGGTCGTGGGGACGCATGCTTTGGTGCAGGCGGCGGTTGCTTTCAAGGCCCTTCAACTCATCATTATTGACGAACAGCACCGGTTTGGAGTGGTGCAACGCGAAACCCTGCGGGAAAAAGGAAGAGCGCGGGGGCAAGATCCGGATGTTCTCGTCATGACGGCGACGCCGATTCCGCGGACCCTTGCGATGACCGCGTATGGCGACCTCGATACGTCAGTCATTCGCGAGTTACCCCCCGGGCGGCAACCGGTAACAACCAGAGTGACTCGCGACGCCGGTCGAGACGAGGTGCATCGGTGTGTGCTGAGAGACGTGGTGAAAGGGCGTCAGGCCTATATCGTCTATCCCCTGGTCGAGGAGTCTGAGAAGGTCGACCTCAAGGCCGCCACAGAGATGGCCAAGCAGCTCGCGGTTCACCCGTTTGGTGATCACCGCGTCGCGCTCGTGCACGGTCGGCTGAAACCCGCTGAGCGTGACGCCATAATGCACGCGTTTGTCGCCGGGCGGGTGGACGTGCTGGTCGCCACGACCGTGGTCGAGGTGGGGGTCGATGTACCGAACGCATCGGTCATGGTGGTTGAGCACGCGGAACGGTTCGGTCTCGCCCAACTTCATCAGTTGCGCGGGCGGGTGGGGCGGGGGCGACATGAGTCATGTTGCCTGTTGCTCTACCGGGACCCACTGTCTGATATTGCCCGAGCCCGGCTAGACGCGATCGCGAGTACGACCGATGGATTCGTTTTGGCCGAGCGGGACCTCGAGCTGCGTGGGCCTGGCGACTTCTTTGGCACACGGCAATCCGGCCTGCCGGAGCTTCGCGTGGGCCAGCTCGTCCGTGATCACGCCATCATGGTAGATGCGCGTCGCGCTGCGTTGGCCTGGCTGGCCGGGGGAAGCGCCACCGATGCCGCCATCGAGAAAATACGAGCGACGTGGCCGAACCGCTTCGGACTCGTTGGAGTGGGCTAGGCTGCATGAGAATCGTTGCGGGTCGACTCAAAGGGCGGCGGCTCGGGTCTCCACGCTGGGACGGACTACGCCCGACCTCGGATCGGCTCCGGGAAACCTTGTTCAATATACTCGGCGACCGCCCGCACGATGCACGGGTCCTTGACGCCTGCGCCGGCACGGGAGCGGTCGGGCTCGAAGCCATTAGCCGCGGCGCGGCGCATGTCATCTTTGTCGACGACGACAAGCGGGCGACCAGCTTGATTACCAAAAACCTTGCGCACTGCGGCGCTAGCTCGCATGGCACCGTGGTGACGGCCGCCCTCCCGGCCGCCGTCGCCCTGCCCGCGATGGTGACGCCATTTGACCTTGTGCTACTCGACCCGCCCTATGATGATCACGGAATCGATGTGATATTGTCGGCGGTCGCCGCCCGTCTGAAGGCTGACGGGCTCCTTGTGTTCGAGCGAAGCATCCGGCGGCCGCAGTTTGTCCCGCTCGGTCTCGAGGCCGTGAAGACAGTGACGTCGGGAGAAAGTGCGTTGGATTTTTTTCTACGGTCTCGCAATACAAGATCATCGGTTGCCAAAGAGACAGACGGTGACGAGGTTTCGCTGTGCCGCCCCGAAAACCCTGTGTAGCGGTGTACCCCGGGTCGTTTGACCCGCTGACGAATGGCCACGTCGATATCATTCATCGTGGGGCCAAACTCTTTGACCACATCGTCGTGGCGGTGCTCGTCAATCGCAAGAAATCTCCAATGTTCTCCGCTGAAGAGCGGGTGACCATCGCACGAGAGGTGTTTCGCGATCGGCCAAATGTCGAGATCGACACGTTTCAGGGACTCCTGGTCGATTATGTGAAACATCGTGGCGCCAACGCGATTGTCCGTGGGTTGCGTGCGATCTCGGACTTCGAATACGAGATGCAGATGGCGTTGATGAATCGCCGACTCGACGTCAACATCGAAAC
>Ga0310123_10000447_pt1 | contig 37101 bp, 36 predicted proteins | sample CB6_AW_1057_MG_FD_203505 | JGI IMG/M metagenome (GOLD analysis project Ga0310123, IMG submission 203505) | Marine microbial communities from Western Arctic Ocean, Canada - CB6_AW_1057 | ecosystem: Environmental > Aquatic > Marine > Oceanic | place: Canada: Western Arctic Ocean | collected... | reverse complement strand
GGCCAATTCGAGTAACGAAGCGCCAATCTCGGCGGGGTGTCGGCCGAGGGCAAGCTCGATACGTCGAGCGCTTCCGAGCGGGTTGATCAGCAACGGATAGTCAGACCCGTGCACGTTTTCGAAAAGGAGGGCCGGCCCTTCCCGTTTGACCACTCGATCGTATATCTCCGCGATCTCGAGGTACGGATCAACTAGGGCATCAATGCGGCGCAGCTCATTGGCCGATTCCAACGCTGAAGCAAAGCCCTGCAGATCACTATAAGGCATCTTCCCGCCATTTCTTGTGCGGCTCGAAACCAAGCGCCCCGACTACCTTGTCGACGAACTGCTCAATCAGTTCGTCGAGCGTTTCAGGAGAATGGTAGAAGGGAGGCGATGCTGGTATGACAATGACACCATCACGGGATAAACGGGCCGCATTTTCGAACGCATTGGTCGGCCACGGTGCTTCCCGCACAACGAGCACGAGTCTACGCCGCTCTTTGAGGGCAACCATAGCGGAGCGCGTAATCAACGTGTCTCCAATCCCAGAAGCGATCTTGGCCATGGTTGTCAAAGAACACGGGATGATGACCATCGCATCGAAGGTATTGGATCCAGACGAAAACGGATTGGCGAGATCCTTGTCCGAGAAAACCTTCTGAACCAGTGGCCGCAGGTCATCTTCCTGCAGCCCGGTCTCCTCACGCATTACCATACGACCCCAATTCGACAGCGCCAGATAGACATCTCCAAGCTGCCGCCGAAGAAACGCCACCGCGTAGGGTGCCCCAGAGGCGCCAGTCACCCCGACCAATATCCGCTTACTGTTAACCGTTGTATCCCTCATCGTCCGCTCACCAACCCTGCTTGCCTGCGAATACGACACCGAACACCAAAAATCCGACGATGATGTTGAGTTGAAAAAACGCCAGGTTGACCCGCTCAGCGAGCCAGTGCTCAGCGGCGAGCACGACACCAGTGACCATGATTCCAGTGATTGCCAACCCACCACTGAGATCCTCAATAAACAATCCTACTAAACACCCTATTGCAAGCAGGTGCGTGAACATCGAAACCCCCAGCGCCGTGTGCCGACCGAGCCACACTGGCAGACTCCGCAACCCTTCCGTGCGATCGAACTCGATGTCTAGAGTGGCGTAAATGATGTCAAATCCAGCCACCCATAAAAGGGTGAAAGCTGCGAGCCAGAGGACAGCGGTAGAATCAGAAATGCTCGCAGTAACGGCGATGAAACCACCTAACGGCGCAAGCGCCAAGGCAGTGCCTACGCCGAAATGGGCCAGCGACGTGAAACGTTTCATGTACGGGTAGATTACAAAGACAATCAGCGGGACCGGTGACAAAGACAACGCAAACGGCGAAAGCATGAAACAAGATAAGAGGTAGAGAGCTAGCCCCGCTCCCACAATCCCCCAGGCTTCGGCTAGATTCATAGTTCCTCGAGGCAGCTCCCGGACCTCGGTTCGTAAATTCCGTGCGTCGATATTTCGATCGATGATCCGGTTAAGACCCATTGCCGCCGTTCGGGCCCCGGTTCCCCCACCGAGAATCCACAGTGCGGTGCGCAGGTCGGGGAAAGTGCCCGCCGCAATCACCGCGCCTGCGTACAGCAAGGGCAACGAAAACAGTGTGTGTTCGAATTTTACGAAGGAAGCCCACGTATAGACGCGGGAGGAAGTATCGATCATTGGGCAGAGCTTTGGTGGGATCGCCGGGTACTTTGATGTTAGCAGCCCATACCAATGGTCGGCTAACGACTGTCGATATCAAGAACGATCTTGCCAAACTGTTCGGCCGTCTCCAAACGTTCAAGGGCAGCGCGTCCCTCAGCAAGCGGAAACACCTGGTCGGTAACCGGCACAATCTCACCTGACTCAATGACGGCAAGCATGGCGCGGAACTCTGCAGAATCACCCATCGTTGACCCCATAATGGACACCTGCCGCCAAAAAACCCGGCGCACGTCGACCAGGATTTTCGGCCCCGAAGTCGCGCCGCAGGTAATGATGCGGCCTCCCTTGCGACATGCACGGATGCTAGTACCAAATGTCGCTTCGCCGACATTGTCAATCACGACATCAACCCCAACACCGTCGGTACAAGCACGGACCGCTGCGACCACATCGTCGTGGTTGTAGTCAACGGCATGTTCCGCACCGAACTCACGCGCCCGCTGACGCTTAATCTCGCAATGACTGGTCACGATGGCACGGGCGCCAAGATGGCGGGCGATCTGAAGAGCTGCGAGGCTGACCCCGCCACCAATGCCGTGGATCAAAACCCACTCCCCTGCTCGCAGGCCTGCCTTGGACACCATCATGCGCCAAGCTGTCAGCATGACAAGCGGAAACGCTGCCGCGGCGGCCCAAGAAAGCGAAGCTGGTTTGGGGTAGCAGTTCTCGGCTGGGACAACGATCTGCTCAGCGAAAGTTCCAGGTACCATCTCGCCCAACAGTGAATAGCCGTCTTCGTCAGGAGAGCCGAGACCGGGATCAAGTACGACCTCATCGCCTGCAGACACGTTGTTGACACCATCGGCCACTTCGATGACCACCCCGGCACCATCAGCCCCCAGTACATGGGGCATCGACAACTCTATCCCAGGAATCCCAGCAATTACGAAGAGGTCAAGGTGATTAAGTGCCGCAGCTCGAAGATCAACGCGGACGCTGCCCCTAGCCACCGCGGCAGGAGGGACATCGAGCACTGCAACCTGATCAAGAGCCCCATGCTTTCGGATGGCTAAGGCCTTCATGCGGACCCCGCGCCTAGATCAGCGCAAATAAGTAGTGATAAGTGATGGGTGGCTAAGTTTAGTAACTGCCTACATAGCCGCGGCGGGCGCGGACGTTAACGTTTTTTCGATCGACTTTGACTTGAATCCGGTAAAATTTGTCTGGATTGGCGTTATCAGCCCGTTCTGGTGGCGTATAGCCAAGCACGTAGCGGAACGCCGTATCGTGATCGATCCGCTCAAAGGCACCGAAGAAATTAGCCGAGTTGTGGAATGCTAGACCGCCCGTGCCGCGTGACAATATCTCCAGTCCCACTTCTTCATCACGGTAAGCAATCGACGAAATACCGGGACTAAGATTGCTACGAAATCTATCCGTCGCGTCGTCGAACGCACCAATCATCGTCCCGCGCGCTCCGATAGTGTAGAGCGTGTAGTTCATGCGATTGAGGTGACCAACTGCACGCTCCAAGTAAGTATCAATCGTTTGAGCGTGCGGCTGGCGGAAAGCAACCGGATGTTCGGCAGCCATCGGTGCATCTACTCGCGCCTCGGCTGACGCTTGGTCGAGACGAGCATCGAGAATGTAATAGTAGGCGCTGCCGGGATTTTCTGAGATCCCACCCGATACCATGATCATCGTCTTGGGGCCGGGAACATCAAACGTGCGGCTAAGGTGTTCGGCCAACGACGTCATCGAATTCAGTGTGTAGAGAATCTCGTTTTTGCGCTGGCCAGCAAACACGTCTGCCAAATTGGCCCCCTGGCGTAGAATATTGGCCTCATTGGCTACGTTCCCTTGCGGGTCGGAACCAATGCTCTCCCCGGCAACATTGATGCCCGAAAGCTGGTTCGAGTCGTCATACAGAAGTGCCAACAGGTCTTGCTTATTCTGCCTCTCACGCTCCTTAATTGCTGGATTAGTCACCAGTTCGTTAATGAGCCGCTTGAGACTATTGACATCCTGGGTGAATTCTGGTCCCACCAGAAGCTTCCGGTTCGGCGTTAGCGTCGCCAATAAGAGACGATCGTTTTCCTGGACGTGATTGTCGAGATAGTCGTTAAGGGCGTAGCGAACATTGTCCCAATCAGGTGGCGACGTATTGAACCCGTCGATAAACAAAACCATATAGCGCGGCAAAAGCGCCGCTTCCGCGAGTTCCAGTGGCATCTGTTCCTCTTGCGGCACTTCACCGTTTTCCGTCGCCCGAACAGGGAGCGTTTTGCGGAATCGTTCAAGGGCGAAAAAGCTAAGGTCAACTGGCTGGCCTTCTTCGAGGATCTCGAAATTCTCGATAGTCAGGTCGGGAACGAATCGACCTTTATTATCTAATACCGTGACATCGACGAGAACACGGTTGACGGCGGCCCCGAATTGCGTAGGCGTGTCTTTCTGTTGCGAGATGGCCCCGGTGAGCGCAAGCATCGTACCCGCGGCAATAGCCACAGTGACAACTAACGAGGATGTACGAGTATTGTCCATTCCACGTCATCATAAAGAGGGACAACTCGTGTCTCAAGACCAGCGAGAGGTGCTCCCCTCACATATGTATCTGGGAAGCTACCTACTGAATTTGAATCCCCCAGGCCTCGGTGATTGCACCCGTCACGCGCGACAGTAAAGCCTGTGCATTGCGGTAGTCAATCATGGCACGGAGCTCCTGTGCCTGTGCACGCCTCAACTCGTCCTGAAACGCCAACACCTCGAAGTTCGTCGACATGCCGACATCAAAGCGATCCTGTTCGATTGTCAGCTGTTGTTCTGCCAGCTCGCGCGTTTTTGCTGTCGAGACCATAAGCTCGCCAGCTGCAGCGACAGCACGCACCGCTTGTCGGACCTCAAGAATCGCCTGTTGTTCGGTACGTTCTAACTCAGTCCGCGCCTTGTCTTCATTGAGTGTCGCCTGCGCGTAGTTTCCTTTTGCTGTGGTATTGCCAATCGGCATGCTGAAGTTAAATCCAACTCTCCATGTGCTAAAACCAAACCCGTACAAAGCACTGAGAGCATCGCCATAGCCACCGGGAAGAATTTCGATGATCTTTTGGCCAGGAAAGGGTTCGCGGACAATCGTATCGCCACCGACACCAACGAACGAAATCCCGCCCACCACATCGAGTGCTGGCAACATGGAGTTTCGTGTAACGTTAACCTCGACTTGCCTGGCGGCAATTTGGGCCCGGGCAGTGGCAATTTCGGGCCGATTGGCGAGTGCCGTCTGGATCTCTTCATCAATGTCAGCTTGGCGTGGTGTAATCTCCGGTGCATCGGTAAGGTCAATTACAGTTTCCCAGCCGTCCGGCAAAGACTCGGCTTTGAGTAGCACCTTTAGGTTGTCGGTAGCGTCCTCGACTCCGTTTCGTGCGATGATCAGTTCGTTCCGACGTTGCGCCACGGCGACTTCTGCCTGAGTCTCCTCAATCGGGGCCAGCATGCCCACCTCAACCTGTACCTGTGTTCGGCCAAGCTGGTCCTGAGCTAGCTGCAGCGATCTTTCGGAGACTTCCAAGTTGCGCCGCGCGAACACCAGTTCCCAGTAGGTTTGCACGACACCGAACAGAACAGTCTCCACCTGGGTGCGAAATACGTGGTCGCTAACCTCTGCGTTGCGCTTCGCTAGAAGTAGCTGCGCACCGCTCGCTTCCTTTCCACGACCGCGCAACAACGGCTGGGCGAAAGCAAACCCGAAGGTGTTGTTCCATGACGGATTCAGGTTCGTAAATGTGCTGTTGCTGGTGCTACGACCAATGTTGTAGCCCAATTGGTAGTTGAACCCAAAATCAAACTGTTGCGTGAAACGAACCTGAGTACCGAAACCCTGGCTCTCGCTGACAGACGCGCCAGCGAGCGCCGTCGTCGATGGACTCTCCGACGACGAAAACCCAACGCCTCCGATCAGCGGAACTGTCTGACCAAAACCACTGGCGACAGTTCCAACGACCGCCGGCGTACCGGGAGTACCGACACCAAGGATCGGGTCGAACAAACCTTCAGCCGTAATTATGCTCTGATGAGCAATGTCACGGTCGTAGTCAATAAACGCTATATCTAGGTTCTGTCGGAGAGCCAATCGCACCGCCTCTTCAAGGCTGAGTTGGAGCCTGCGGGATTCTTGTTGTCCTTGCTGCGACGCGGGTGACGCGAAGCCAACGGCCGGAACAACTAGGAAACCCATCATCACTGTCACAAAAATCAGTGGATAAAACCTGACTAGAAGTTGTCTTATACGCATGTGACGCTCTTTCTTTTGACCAGTCAAAGACATGATGGGGCCCAATAATTTCCGGAGAGGGACGGCCTCACGACCGGAGGGCCAATTCTTGGCACAGTACCACCACGTCGGGTTGAAGTCAGGACGGATGAATCGCCTCAAAACCTTGTGTCTGCAGGTATACACGCCTATTCTTCGTTTCAGGAGCTGATGTCCTGCCCGTCTCGTTTCAGGGGACCTTGGAAACGACGTGACCACCGCAACGGCCATGCAGTACCGCAGCGCCTTGCTGAAGCTTCAGTAACCCACAGTTAGGCTCATCGCGGGGGAATGACACATAAATGCGCGACCGTACGGGGGTATTGCTCATCGCAGCAGCCGTTCTGGCTCTTGATCAAATCACCAAGCTTATGGTGAGCGCCCGGATTCCCTTTCAGGTCCGCATCGACTTGATCGACAACTTTCTTGCCCTAACACACGTACGGAACACAGGTGCCGCTTTCGGCTTGCTCAGCGATGCACCGGTGGCCCCCGTTCGAGCAGGACTGGTCGTTGTGTCGGTGTTGGCTATCGGTTTGATCTGGGCCTACGCTCGGCAAGGTTGGCACGAGCCCCGCGTCATGGCCACGTTCGGCCTCATTCTCGGTGGGGCGTTGGGCAACCTCATCGATCGGCTGCGTCTCCACTATGTCGTCGACTTCATCGACGTCCACTGGGGCCGTTACCATTGGCCATCCTTTAACGTCGCCGATATGGCGATTACCGTTGGGGCGATATCCTTGTTCATCGTCATGGCTAAACAAGGCGAGGTCGAAAAAGATTCACCCATGATGACCGAAGCGCCTCCTGAAGAATGCGATAATTTGTCGGCAAACGAAACTTCCGTGAAGAAAACGGCTGCCGAAGACATGGCTCCGTTGAATTAGCAAAAACAATCCGAGGCTAGTCGATGTTTCCAACCCTGTTTGAACTACCGCTTCCGGTCTTAGGACCGATCACTATTCACACGTACGGTGTACTGCTTGTCTTTTCGTTCCTCATAGCCATCTTGGTGGCGCGACGATTGGCACAACGTGAAGGGATTGACGGAGAGGTGATCGTCGACATGGGTGTCTACATCATTCTCGCCGCTCTGGTGGGGGCGAAGATCCTCTTATTAGTGGTTGACTGGGAAGTTTATTCGAGGCAGTTCCGAACACTGGCAACGGAAGGTGGAGGTGCAGTAGGTCAGGCCCTCGGCTTCCTCGGATCGACAGGTGCGTACATCGGCGCCCTCGCTCAGATGGGCATGAGCTTGCTGCAGGCAGGAGGCGTTTTCTACGGTGGTTTTACCGCCGCAATTTTGGCCGCTTTTTGGTATGCCCGTCGCTACCAGTTAGTCGTATGGAAAGTCGCCGACATCAGTGCACCTGCTGTGGCAATCGGCCACGGTATTGGTCGTCTGGGCTGTTTCGCAGCCGGCTGTTGCTACGGTATCGCTACGGACCTTCCGTGGGGTGTCACTTTCACAGACACATACAGTGGTTCTCTAGTCGGTGTACCTTTGAACATCCCACTGCACCCAACGCAGCTCTACGAAGCCACTACCAACCTCGTGCTTGGAGGCTTCTTGATTTGGATGCTCCGGCGCAAGCAATATGACGGACAGATTTTCTGGTCGTACGTGCTCGCGTACGCCGCGTTACGTTTCTTCCATGAGTTCTTGCGGGCTGACCCACGTGGCTTCTTATTCGGCGGAGCACTATCGACCTCCCAATTCATTGCCATCGTGGGCGCCACTATCGCCCTCGGCATGCTGGCCCGTTTGAAGGGTAAACATGGGCCGATGGAGCCAGCCGAGAGCGCATCCTGATCGTAGGGCGACAATTGATGCAGCCAAAGCTGCCAAACAACGGCTCCAACCACCGAGTAACCGTACCGGACCACCTAGCCCGTCAGCGTATCGATCGTGTCCTTGCCACTCTGTTACCCGATCTGTCCCGTTCCGAGATTCAGCGCCGCATTGCTAGCGGCCATGTCGTCATCGGCGAAGTGCCCGCAGTAAAACCGAGCTTTTTAGTGGGAGGCGGCCAACAAATCACCGTTTTGCTGCCTAGAAGGACACCTGCAGATGGAGATGAGCCTCGTCCGCAAGCTCTGGACCTTGACGTTATCTATGAAGACAATGATCTCGCTGTCATCAACAAGCCTGCAGGGCTGGTCGTACACAGGGGGGCAGGGCAACACAAGGAAACATTGGTCAACGGCTTACTGCACCGCTATGGCAAAACCCTTTCGCAGTGCGGTGGCAGCGATCGCCCAGGGATAGTGCATCGCCTCGACAAGGGAACCTCTGGAATTATGGCTTTGGCGAGGCATGACGAGGCCCACGCCGCACTCGCGTGCCAGTTCGCCGCTCGAACGGTCGAAAAGCAATACGCCGCGGTGGTTTATGGTTGCCCACGGGCGTCATCTGGCGACATCGATTTGGCCATCGGCCGCGACCGCAGTAATCGAACAAAGATTTCATCGAACACCAACCGGCCTCGTGACGCTTTCACTCGCTGGGAGTTTGTCGAAGACCTAGGCGGTTTTGCGTTGCTCGACGTTTGGCCTAAAACCGGCCGCACGCACCAAGTGCGAGCCCATCTCGAGGCGATACATCACCCTTGCGTGGGTGACCTGAAGTACGTTGGCGCACAGTGGAAAAGTGTGCCTGACGGCCGAGCAAGACGCGCCATCCGCGACTTCGACAGACCGGGGCTCCATTCCTCTCGCTTGCGACTTGATCATCCTATCAGTGGCGTGCGACTAGAATTTGTCGCGCCACTGCCAACAGACTTCGAAGAGCTGCTCCGCACGCTACGACGTGTCCGGGACGAACCGTGATATTCTCGCGGGGCTAGACGGCGATTCTAGGGTCGCAGCCCGTGCCGGCTTGTTATCGGATGGTTCTGAAGATCTCAGGGGAGGCGATGGCTAAAGTCACAACCGTTGATCTGCGAAACGTCGCTGTGGTAGGTCACGGAGACACCGGAAAAACAACGCTTGTTTCAGCGTGCCTGTACACCACGGGCGCCGTCAATCGAATGGGACTCGTAGATCAAGGTACCACGACGACCGACTACGACCCTGAAGAGATTGAACGACAGATTTCAATCCAGGCAGCGCTTGCCCATTGCAACTTCGAGGGCAAACACGTCACCTTTATCGACACACCTGGCTACAGTGTTTTTCGTCCGGACACGAAGGCTTCGGTCCGTGTAGCGGACAGCTTTGCGCTTTTGATAGACGCTGTCTCCGGCCCCCAGGTGATGAGTGACAAATCGTGGCAGTACTCTCGCGAATACAAGACGCCGGGGTTCATCGCCATCAACCGTCTCGATCGAGAAAACTCCTCCTACCAACGTACCCTTGAGGCCATACAGGCACGCTTCGGGCGCGAAGCGGTAGCTTTGCAAATTCCGATCGGAAAAGAACACGATTTCAGCGGTGTAGTTGACCTCGTTGAAATGAAAGCTTTCAGTTACAAACGTGATGGTGACGGGAGAGCCTCCGCCGGAGACATTCCTGAGGAGTTGCAGGCTACCGCTGAGAGCCAGCGTGAAGCGCTCGTCGAGATGGTGGCCGAAGGTGATGAAACTCTCATGGAAGTTTTCTTCGAGGAAGGCGACTTGACCCCTGAGCAACTCGCAAAGGGCATTCGTACTGCAGTGCGAGACTGTTTGTTGTTTCCGGTTCTTTGCACGTCAGCATTACATGGCATAGGCACCGACCGGGTGCTTGCCACTATCGTCAACTATCTTCCCTCACCCGATGAGCGCGCCGACTTTACCGGGGTGAATGCCAAGGACAAAGAAGAGGCCTCGTGGCCGATCGACCCAGAGGGTCCGTTTGCAGCGTTGGTCTTCAAGACGGTGGCCGACCCCTATGCCGGCCGCATCTCATTAATGAAGGTGTTCTCGGGTTCAGCCAGCATCGATGCGCCAATGCTCAATCCACGCAGCAACACCACTGAAAAGCTGGCGAACTTGTCACTGGTGCAAGGTAAGCAATATGAACCCACCCAGGGTGTCGTTGCCGGGCAGTTGTGCGCAGTCGCCAAGCTCAGAGATATCCACACCAGCGATACGCTTTGCGATAAATCACAGCCAATAATCATCGACCCTGTTGAATTTCCTAAGGCGGCAATCTCGTTCGCAGTGGAACCTCAAACCCAGGCGGATGAAGAAAAGATTAGTGAGGCACTCGCACGCCTCTGTGAGGAAGACGCGACGATCGCCGTCAACCGCGACCCGCAGACTCACGAGTTGCTCGTTTCCGGGCTCGGCCAACTCCACGTAGAGGTCACCGTGGCAAAGCTCGAGAAACGTTTCGGCGTGAAAACGAGATTGAAACCACCTACTGTTCCCTACCGCGAGACAATTCGTGGTACAGCACGAGCAGAGGGTCGGCACAAGAAGCAGAGCGGCGGCCGCGGCCAATTCGGTGTCTGTGTGATTGAGCTGTCACCGAATGACGCTGGTGAAGGCTTTGAGTTCGAGGACAAGATCTTCGGCGGTTCGATACCGCAGCAGTTCAGGCCCGCCGTTCAGAAGGGTGTCCAGGAGTCAGCTGCACGAGGGGTGCTCTGTGGCTTTCCTCTCGAAGATTTTAGGTGTGCCTTGCTCGACGGGAAGTTCCACGCCGTCGACTCTTCCGAGATCGCCTTCAAGATCGCCGGTTCGATGGCTTTCAAAGAAGCAGCTTTACTGGCTCAGCCGACGTTGATGGAGCCACTAATGGACATTGAAATCAGTATTCCCGATGACGCGATGGGCGATGTAATGGGCGACCTCAATAGCCGACGCGGCCGTGTCCAGGGAATGGAGCCGGCCGGTGGTCACCAACAGATGATTAAGGCACAGGTTCCACTCGCTGAGGTGCTTACTTATGCTCCCGATTTGAACTCGCTCACCGGAGGCCGTGGCACGTACACAATGGAGTTCTCACACTATGACGAGGTGCCGGCACACCTTTCACAAAAAATCATCGACGATATCAAAGCCAAGCGCGAGGCAGAAGCTGGGTAACATAGAGACCAGCGAATTAGGGTGAGTCAATTGCACCCTATCTTGGTAAGCGTCCGAGAGAAGCGCAACCCTAAGAAAATCCGCGGTTTTGCGCTCGTTAACGTGGGAAAGGGGCCCGGTCAATAAGGGGCGAGGAAATTTCCCGGCTCTGGTCCACATCTGCAACCATCATGATCGGCATCTTGATCGAGGTGTCGGTCGGCGCGAAACAAGCTTCATCGTTGCACGCCTGATAATCGAGCACGACCTGGAGTTCGCGGCCGCCTATTGGAATGTCTTCGGCGATAACCAGGACAAGGCCGAGCACAAAGGTATCCTGGTACACGAGGTAGGGTTCGTCGTCGTAAGGAAACTTGACGCTTACAGGCTCCGGGTAAAACGCTTCGACTAGACTGACCCCCTCGACCCCCTTGACCGAGACCTCCACAGGTATCATCCAATCAAACGTCGGCGGATTCGCGTTGACGTGCATACCCGGCAACATCTCAACTTCGATCGCTAGGCGAACCGTTTGGTCCAGCGCAAACGGCTCGTGATCGGCAGCAATGCCCGTGATCTTGGCGCGGTCGACACCATACAGCAATTGCCCCGGGGCGACTTCATGGGCAGAGGCAAGGGTCGAGAAGACTGACGTTGTAGCCAGTAGTATGAGCCCTGCCATTCTTATGCGTCTTATCATTATTGTCCTAAGCTACAAGCGGTTGGTTTAGTCCCGGTGTGCAGCGCAACTGTACCAAAGCTCATCATACGATAACGAACATTTGTAAACCCAACGGTACGAAGTATTTCAGCAAATTCGTCGGGCGAATACCATTCTTGGATACTGCGGTATAGGTAGTGAAACGGCTCCACCGTGCCGGTGACAAAACGACCTACCCCCGGCATCAGTAAGCGAGTGTAAAAACTGTGTCCCCAGCGAATGGGGGCCATTCGTGGCCGACTGAATTCTAGAATTGCTGCGCGGCCACCCGGTTCAAGCACCCGAAAAGCCTCTGCGAGTACGTCCTCAAGTATCGGCTTGACGTTGCGCATAGCAAATGCTGACGTGACACCTTGGAACCGCTCGTCACAGTATGGCAAACACTCAGCGCACGCTACGTGGAACCAAGTGCCGTCACCGGGACGGACCTTAGCGTGGGCGCGGCGAATCATCTCGACGGCAAAGTCACAGCCAACTATTCCGCGAGCTGATTGCGTAGTAGCGAACGCCAAGTCCCCTGTTCCAGTGGCGATATCGAGTACCAGATCACTCTCTGTCAGCTTTAGTGAACGAACTGTGGCACGGCGCCATCCATAGTCGAGTCCGAGTGATGAGAAATGATTGAAGCTATCGTAGCGCGGTGCTAGGGCATTGAACATCAGGCGCACAGCACTGTTAAACGAACCACCGCTATTGCCAACCTGATCGGGAGCTACCGTCTGGGGTACTTTTTGACCAACAGAATCACCCATGACAAAATCCGCGAGTTGCACAACCCATTGAGAAGGAGGAGCATTAAATGTCCGATTTTACATGGGCTGCAAAGGCTAACGACATTCCTCCAGGGGAAGGTCGAGTATGCGAGGTGAATGGAGTGGCCATCGCGCTGTTCAACGTCGATGGTACTTTTCACGCGCTCGACAACACTTGCATTCACCGTGGTGGCCCACTCGGTGACGGCTTTTGCACCGACGGCACCGTCACCTGCCCATGGCACGGCTGGGAATACAGCATGGCCACTGGCGAATGTGAAAGCATGCCTGGACAAAGCGTCGACACCTACGAAGTTCGCGTCGATGGCGAGGACATCCACGTAAAGCTCTAATTGAACGCTGACGAACTCTGAACTTATGTTGAGAAGGAGTGTCCGCAACCACAGGTACCAGTGGCGTTCGGATTGCTCACCTTAAAGCCACTACCCGCAAAGTCCTCGTAATAGTCAATGGTGCAGCTCTGGAGGAACGGCAAACTGAACGGATCAACTAAAACCTCGATGCTCTCCTCACCATGGCCTTGCGGCAGGACATAGTCACCTTCCTTCCGCTCGTCGAACTTAAAACCGTACTCGAAGCCCGAGCACCCACCCCCCTGGACATAGAGGCGAAGCTGTTTACCCTCGGCCTCGGGGTTGGTCTGTGAAAAACTGATGACCTTTCCTACTGCAGACGGCGTGAAAATAATGAGCTGGTTGGGCGAAAGCTGCGGCGCAGGCGCCGTTTCCGGTTTCTGCGCCTCAGTGCTAGAACTCATGGATTGACTCCTTCGAAAACTAATCAGGGCTTGCTCCGACCCGTACTTGAAAGAGTACTGCATCGTGCCCTGAGGTCGCTAGCCGTCTTATTGGTGACACACAGCTAAAAGTGACTCCCTGCGGTCGTTTAGCTGCAGATCGAGGGTTTAAAGACAGCGTGTTACGCTCGCCTCATGATTATCGGTGGTACAGCCTGGTTGGTTCTGGAAGACGGTACCGCCTACCCTGGGCAGAGTTTTGGGTGTGCCGATCAAGCTGCGGGTGAAGTTGTTTTCCACACCGGGATGACAGGCTATCAGGAAATCCTTACCGACCCCTCTTACAAGGGTCAAATCGTCACAATGACGGCACCACAGATCGGCAACTACGGGGTAAACGCGGCCGACGCAGAAAGCAACGCAATCCATGTTGAAGGCTTCATCGTGCGTGAACTCACCAGGCAACCGAGCAACTGGCGGGCCGAGACTTCCCTCAGTGACTACCTGGCTGAAGCAGGCGTACCAGGGATCGAGGGCATCGACACACGTGATTTGACCACCAGGCTTCGCCAGAAAGGCGTTAAGCGTGGCGTTATCGTACAAGGTGAAGCAGATCTAGTCGCCGCCGTCAAACGGGCACAGCAGATTCCTTCTATGGAAGGTCAAGACTTGGTGCCGTCGGTAACATGCGATGGCCCTTACGAATGGAACGGAACGCCTGGCGTGGCGGAGACCTCCGTTACATTTCGTCCACAGCCTGCAGTCGCACCTAACGAAGACACCCTTTCGGTCGTCGTCTACGACTTCGGTGTTAAGTGGAACATCCTACGATCGCTGCGTGCGCGCAGATGTGAGGTCACAGTTGTCCCGGCCACCACGCCGCCGGAAGAAGTGCTCGAGTACCAACCAGACGGCGTCTTGCTGTCAAACGGTCCGGGGGATCCAGCAACCGTCGATTATGGTGTCGAAGCCGCCAAGCATCTGTTCGGTAAACTCCCAATGCTTGGGATATGTTTGGGTCACCAAATCATTGGTCAGGCAGCCGGTGGTACAACGTTCAAGCTAAAGTTTGGCCACCATGGAGCCAACCATCCAGTCCGCGTCCTAGCCACCGGAGCAGTCGAGATTACCTCTCAAAACCACGGCTTTGCCGTCAATCCCAACAGCCTCGAGAAAAGCGGCTTTGTGGTCACGCGGATAAACCTCAATGACGGGACACTCGAAGGGATCCGACACAAGGACTGGCCGGTCCTTGCCGTCCAATATCATCCCGAGGCAGCCCCTGGACCACATGACGCAGCACCTCTCTTCGATCGCTTCATCGATATGATGCGGGGCGCTCCACCCGAGATCGCTGCCGACGCATAAGAGCATATGACGAGCAAGGAGCGTCTAGGATCGACAGACGCACCTAATCCCCATGGAATCAATGGTTTAGAAGAGTGGGCGAGGTAGGAATCGAACCTACGACTTCCACCGTGTGTAGGGGCGACTCCTTTGACGATTCTTGTCAGGAGTTGATTCTGTTTGAACTTTGGTGGGATTCGTTTTGACGCTAGTTGCGTCTGTTTGCCGCGATTTGACGCCGGATTGTCACAGGATTTGTCACACGATTCTATTGGTGACGCGGGTCCGACCGCTTCGGCTCTCTCACCATGGACGCGGGATCCATCGAGCGTTCCGCATAAAATACAAGCAGTTGCGCAACTAGTAGTATTGTTGTAGGATGCCTTCAACGTTCGTGCTTGAGACTCTGGGAGCCGAGATGACTGAGATTGCGTTTTTTGATACCCGAGCGGCGTTTGCGATGCGGGTCGGCCAGCTTTCGTCGCTGCTCTACGATCAGATGGAGAGCTGTCTGGTATCCAGCGGCCTGCGGCTGCGCGGGTACACGACGAGCATCGTCCAGACGCTCCATCACGCCGGGCCCCAGTCGATCACGGAACTCGCCGAGCGCCTGCAACTGTCGCATCAGCTCGCCTCCCAACGTGTCAGATGGCTCGTTGGCGAGGGATTCGTGACGATCGACCGCGGGGCAGAAGACCGCAGGCGCAGGATCGTGACCCTCACCTCAGACGGGTCGGCGGAGGCAGAGAAGCTTCAGGGGTTCCTCCCCGTGCTCCAGTCTGCCTATGCCGATCTCTTCGATGAGATCGGGCTGGACGTGCACCGGGCCGTCCTGGACGCCACGGCAGCACTGGCCGACCGACCCCTGGCGGTTCGGTGCGACCCCTGACTAGACCTACAAGCTGTCTTTACTCACAACCCAACAGGCTCGAAGGAGGAACCGCATGAAGGCTTTGAACACACTGGCACGCGTTCTGTCGATTGGAGCGATTCTGGGAGTTGGAGGGCTCGCATTCGCGGCGCCGACCTCGGGGAGCCCGCTTGCCGAGCAAGAGCCCCAAACCATGACCTGGAAGGGAACTCTCGACGCGGGCGGAACAAAGCTGCGCCTCGAGATCGACATCACCGAGAACGACGGCGAGCTCACGGGTGAGCTTCGCAGCCTTGACCAGAACAACGCCAGATTGGATCTCGCCGAGATACGCGTCGAGAGTGATTCGCTGAGCTTCTCGATCCCGGGGATTGGCGCGAGCTTCACCGGCGAGTACGCGAACGAGCGCGCGGTAGCCCAGGGCACGTTTAGTCAGGGCGGGGCGCAGTTGCCGCTGACGCTTACGAAGTCAGGCTCGGGAAGCGACTCTGCCGAGAGCAGCCCGATGGGCCAACTCCGGGAGGCCTGGCTCGGCGAGCTGGAGTTAGGACTGCAGAAGCCCATGATGCAGTTTCGCATCGTCGAGCTGGAGTCTGGCGGCACAACAGCCTACTTCGACAGTGTCACCGAGGGGCGAACTGGCTTCGAAGCGACCTGGTCGATCGAGGGTGACACCCTCAGTTTCGATGTAGCGGCAATCAGGCTGACCTTCCGGGGCGTTCTCAACGACTCTCGCGACCAGGCTGAGGGAACCTGGAGTCAGGGTGGCCGCGACGTACCGCTCACGTTGACCAAGCAGCCTGCCGAGTACGAGACGGCCAACGCGTGGGAGAACCGGCCGCAGCGACCTGTCGGACCGTTCCCCTACGACGCCGAAGAGGTGAGGTTCGAGAATACGGTTGACGGCGTGATGTTGGCGGGGACCCTGACGATTCCTCAACAGCCTGGAAGGCATCCGGTCGTTGTCCTGATCAGCGGATCAGGCGCCCAGGATCGCGACGAGACGCTCATGGAACACAAGCCGTTCCTGGTTCTGGCGGACTACCTGACCCGTCGCGGCATCGCCGTGCTGCGCTACGACGACCGGGGCACCGCAGAATCGACCGGCCAATTCGGCGCGGCGACGACGGAAGACTTTGCCCGCGACGCATCCGCCGCCGTCGACTTTCTGAGGCATCACGACCGGATCAATCCGAAAGAGATTGGCCTGGCGGGCCACAGTGAGGGCGGACTGGTCGCCCCGATGGTCGTCGGTCTGCGCGACGACGTTGCATTCGTCGTCTTGCTGGCCGCGACCGGCGTTGACGGTGCGACGATCAACGCGAGCCAGACCGAGGCGTTGCTACGGGCGGCCGGCACGGATGAAACGGAGATCGAGATCGCTCTGATGATCAGCGGAGCCGCCATCGACGCAGCGTTGAAGGCTGGCCCGGGATCCGACATCTTGGCAGACCTCGAGCCGGTGATCGACCAGGTGCTTCAGAGAATTCCTGAGGCCGCCCGCGAAGAAGCAACCGAGAACATACGCCAGGGAATCCGCAACTCAGTGGGCAGGCTGCAAAGCGATTGGATGCAGTTCTTTCTGGCCTATGACCCTCGCCCTGCGTTGCGCGACATCGACTGTCCGGTGTTGGCGATCATCGGCTCGAAGGACCTGCAGGTGCTTCCCGATCTGAATATGCCCGAGATCAGGCATGCCCTCACGGCGGGCGGCAACGAGGACTTCGAGATGATCGAACTCGAAGGCCTCAACCATCTGTTCCAGCAGAGCGAGACTGGATCCATGAACGAATACGTGGAGATCCAGGAAACGTTCAACCCCGTGGCGCTGGAGAGAATTGGCGACTGGATCATCGATCATGTGACGCCGATCACATGAGTTTCGAGCGCAAGAGAGCGGTCCGCGTCGTAGTGCCCATGCAGAGCCTCGGGACGTTTGCCAAGACGGTTAGCTAAACTCCGTCTCGACAGAGCAACTCGCCACGTTGCTCAACTGCACAGAGTGAATCTTGGCAGCTGGGATGTCAGCTCAACACGACGCCAAGATCTTCTGCCTCCGCCGCAACTGCGGCTGCAGCCAAGCCTGCAACATCGGAGAGTGCGGTGCCTACAGTCTTGAATAGGGTAATTTCGTCTTCATTGGTGCGTGGTGGAACTTTGCCGAGGACCAGCCCTTGAAGATCGCCAGTGATGCCATCAGCGCCTGGTGGAATCAGGCCTTCTGACGCAGCTAAGATAAATTCACCAGCTTCTTCCATGGCATTGTCAATGTCGTCAACGTAGCGGGTAGACGCGGCGACTACTGTGCCGGGAATCTCACGACCAGTGGGCGAGAAGTTTCCGACTGCATTGATGTGTGTGCCGGACTGCACCGCTCCTGCCGAGATAGTCGGGTCGGTCGCCGATGTAGCAGTAATTAATATGTCTGATCGTGAAGCTAGTTCGTCGTTGTCATTGACAACCTCGGCATCAAACGGAATCCGCTCCGCAAAGGTGGCAGCAACCATGGGACGAATATCGTTAACGAGTACCCGATCGATCCGCCGTACGGCTGCAACCCCTTCGACCAGGTCGGCAGCAATTCCACCGGTGCCGATGATACCAAGCACATTGCATGACGATCGCGCAAGTAAACGGGTTGCTAAACCGACCACAGCCCCAGTTCGAATCGTGGTTAATGTCGAGGCATCCACGATCAGACTCGGCGAACCGGTTGCGACATCGAGCATAACCGCTACTCCCTGAACAGTGGCACGATCCTCGAGCGGATTGTCGGGTACGTTAGAGACGATCTTAGCCACTGCGGCTTGGCGCTCTCTCCATACGCCCGGCATGACGACAAAGACAAAGTCTTCCTTGCCAGAACGCACAACCGATTGCATGGTACGGACGGGAGCCTCGGCATCCCCTCTCCCAGCCGCATGCATCACCGCCTCAATGGCATCGATGGCAGCATTCATTGGCAACGCGCACCGCAAGGCGTGAGCATCTAGATAACGTAGAGGTTTCACTAGCACTAGCGGTTGTTGGTACTTCCGAGAGCGACAAGGCGAGCTCGTACCATCGGGGCTAAAAAAAGTCCATCGTTGGTTAAATAGCGGGCACCCGGCTGACCCAAGGAGCGCTCAAAAGCAGCCCGGGCACCATCGAGGTCGCCAATCTCACTAAGTGCTAGACCAAGCCAGTACTGTGCCATCCCATACCCAACGCCGGAGACCTCGGGCGCTCGAAGATTGGTTAGCTTGCGGACCGCGGCCTCCCAATCGCTCACGTGCAAAAACACCGCCACCTGATTAAGTTCCACCAACCAAGACGGGACCGCAACGTCGCGCCGTCCCGCAGCCGCAGCGCTCATCGCCCAAACCACTGAGTAGAAACGGTCCGCCTCCAACGGATTTACCACGGTAGGTGTAGCCCCCATTCTCAACTCGACCGTGCGTTCGCCAGTCGGCCCGACCATGCCAAGCGCAACCATAGAGCTTGGTGGAAAAGTAGCAAACCAATTGGCTGCCCCTTCAACAGTTGCAACTTTGTTACCGGCAACGGTAATAAGTTGGTCACCAGCCTTCACTCCAGCCGCTGCAGCAGGTCCATTTGGTACAACTGTTGCAACTACCGGAGACATCGCGATCCCACTGGCAATAAGATCCATTCCAGTCCACGACCGTTGGAACGTCATAGTTTCCGACAAGCTAGTGGACAACGCCTCAAACATGTCCCCATCAGCCAGCGAGATTTGCACCCGCTCAGCAACCGCGGGGCCCGGGGCCGAAGGCCATATCCAGAGGTCAGCGCCAGCCGCCAGTTCGTCATCGTCCAGCACGCCGAGAACAAATATCGACCCGGGAAGCTCGCGACTGACTGTTGTTTGAAGCCGCTGCCAATCGAGCGGGCTTGGACTGTTTGTCCCTCCTTCCACCGCTGCCCGCAGCCGATCCGCGGTAGCGCCCGTCCGTTGCAGAATCCCCTCTGCATCATCGGTGCGGTCGAGGAAGGCCCAATAATCCGACTCCGTGAACGCACCGCGCAGCGTGTTCTCGAGCGTCTCGGCCCCTAGCCGGTCAGAACCAACAACTCCAAGGAAGGTCAAACCTGGGCGAAGACGGACGGTGAGGGCTATGCTGCGACGATCGGCCACCGTCACCATTTCTTCGAACACGCCCGCATCAGCCTGGCTCACGGTGATGCGATATTCCCCGGGTTCCAATGACAGCCGATAGGCACTTGAATTCAGCGTTCCTTGATTACCTGAACTCAAAGGAGCTTCAGGCTGAGTTCGGCGCCCATCGACCCAAACCTCGGAATCAGGCGCTAGGCCCCGAAGTAACACGAGTCCAAGATTGGCCGTCATGATGATGCTCCCAACCTGATAATCGGCCAGATCGAGGATAGTCAGTGGCGCACTGAAAGTCCGGTACCCATCGAGGATAACTTCCACCTCGTGTCGGCCTGGCATGAGGCCCTCGACTTCCATAACCGAGGAAAACTCTCCACGCGGATACCTCGCTGCGTCGCCCGTTGGTACCCAATCGCGCGGCGGCATCCCAAAGGTTTCGCCTACGACCTTGCCATCGATCAGGACGGTCGCACCAACAGGACGAGTCATTAGCCTGACCACCGCTGAGATCCTCTCAAGTGCAATCTCGGCCTCGGTGGCCCGGTCTGCTCGAATCTCTACCTCCTGCACCTGGCGAGTGAAACCTGGAAGTGACGCCTCTATGTGGTGGGTACCAGCAAGTAGGTCGTAGCTGGTAATGCCCTCTGGTAGCTGCTCTCCATCAACGAAGATACGTGCACTTAATGGTGTTGCTGAAAACGTCAGTGTTCCCACCAACCGAGCCTCAGCACGCTGGAAGCGATTTGCGCCAGCGTCTGAAAGGCGAAATCCTTCAATCGAGACACGCGGATACAAAGTCAGCAATTGCTCAAGATCGGCTTCAGCAACGTCGCGTTCCCCGGCAAAAATCAGGGCGTCGGCCCGATAGGCGAGGCTCCGAACCAACAGTGCCTGGCCCTCATCATCTATGCCACCGCTCGTCGCACTGGATAGCAACGCCTCAATGACAACCGTAAGCGGTTGGATGGCCTGGTCGGGCGCGGCCGTCCGGTAAAGCATCTCGGCCTGAGCAAAGGTTGAGCGCATGCGCTCATCCACCTGTTGGGCTTCCGTAGGAACCGCTGCCAAAAAAACAAACAACAAGACAAGCGCGCAGGAATTGGTGACTGCACTGAGACCCATCCTGAACACATCTGCGCAGGCGCCCTCAACCAAGTTCCTCATTCAACCACCACCACGGTTCTGAGGCCTCGATCAGCGATCAAGATACGGCCCGTACTGTCAACTGTCAGGTCGCGCGGGTCACCAAGCTCTATTCCGCCCGGCAGGACCGGGCCGAGGGTCCACAAGAAGCCGCCATCCTGATCAAACACGTCAATCCTTTTAAGGCCACGATCGAGCACATAGATATAGCCAAGCGAATCAACTGCCAAAGCATATGGTTCGCGCCAATCGTGATACGCGAACCCCGCCGACAGAACACCGCCAGCGTCGAAAATCAAGACTCCACGACTTCGTTTTTCAATGACGAATAGGCGACCACGCGGACCGCGATCCAGATCAACCGGTTCACTGTTGACACCCGTATCGAGAATGTGATCGAACGTGCCATTCCGCCCAAAGCGCATCACGCCCCGGTATTCGCTGTCGACTAAGTACCAGCCACCGTCCGGCATGCCCACACCGGCACGGATGTCATCGAGCGGTCGCTCTCGAGAACCTTCAGGATAGACAAATTGGAACGACTTGGTCCTTAATGGAGCGCTCACCATGGATCCCGCCGCCACAAAGCCGTTCGCGGATGTCCCCCACCATGGTCGTTGTGGGTCAGCAACACGGAAAGAAGCAGCGGTGTCAAAAGAATCAAAGAAGATAGCTAGATCATTCCCTTCATCAGTCACCAGCACGCCATTAATGCCAGCAGCGATCCCTATCGGACGATCGAACGCGAAATCAACCGAGTAACGACCAGCTTGCTGCCAAGGTCGCTCACCTGCCTCGGCACGCAACCAGAGACGGTGCAAGAGTGTGAGCCGGTCCTCGGCGTCGCGGTAGGCAATAATGTCGGATTCTGGGCCGGCTCTTGCTGAAACATCGACAATAGTTTGCAGCAAGCGTGCAGCAGCCTGCCATTCGCGGTTCCATAGCAGAGTCGTAGCTAGACCTAGCCGCGCTCTTGTCGTCCAAACCGAGGGTATCTCACCGTCGATCACCTCAACGAAGCGGGCTACACCGGCATCGACGCGGCCAAGGTCAATCTCGATCTGCCCGGCGCGTACTTTGGCTGCGGCACGCCAGGAAAATAACGGGTATCGAGCTCTCGGAAAGTTATCGGCGATAGCAGTGAAAAGTTGGAGTGCTTCTTCAGTGTCTCCACTAGCAAGCATAGCCTCAGCGGCGTTGTAATGCTCTTCACCATCTTGGCTGGACGGCTCAACAACCGCCCCACCGTCGGCGGCCGGACCCACAATGAGTCCGGCGACTGCCAGGAAACAGACAATCAAAGAACGTATCGCTGTGGATGAATGGCTCAAGTAGTTACTCTCGGCTACGATTTTGATCGAGTAACAATAAAGGTTACACGCTACTCACCTAAAGACACTTAATAACGGGATTTATAGCTCTGCAATCTAGCCCCCCCGCGCGTCCGCACGAATGTAGCTTGAATGCTATGCTACCCGTCTCTCGCGTCACCGGTTAGACAAGGACTGTCTGCTTAAACTCCTTGCCGAAATGCTGTGAAACTCGGAGATGGCGGCCAACGACGCCCCAACAAACGCCACCAAGGTCGAGTGAAGCCAGCCAAAGAAACCCTCGAGGGCAACCCAGCGAATCCATGGAACTCGAATCTCTAGAGCTACGCGACCACCGTTACCGCGCCCAGAAAGCGCTTAACCTTCTGAAGGATGACAACCAAGTAAAGGAACGAAATGCGCTTGAAGCGGAGATCGCTCATTACCAGGAGATCTGCTTACATCAGCACGCCGAAGAGGTAGACGGCGAATGGCGCTGTAAGGATTGTGACCTGCAGAAAACGACTGCAGATCCGGAGCCCGAGTTCGAAGAGGAAACACCGTCAGCTGCCGAGATTGAAGCCCCCGCAGCGGAGGAGGCCACCGAAGCTTCCGCGACTAATGCTAAGTCGGATGCCAAGGAACCGGAACCTGTCTTTGACCCCAAATCGTGCAAAGCGTTCGCAATAGGGTTGACGGCTTTCTGGGAAGCAGTCTTGAGCGGTGAGTTCGAGGAAACAGACTTTCAGTACTACCTAGAGCCAGGAGCCGTTTTAGATGGACCACTTGTTTGCACCCGGGCGCCAGAGAATGAGCCTGAGAATGCAGGGCTTCTTATGACCCGTGCAGGGTGGCAAGCCAAAAAGGTCTGCCTTGACGACGGAGTCAACCCGGAGACATACGAACTCTCGTTCCCCAAAGAGTTCGGCTACATCAAAACGCTGTCGCACTACCAACCCGAGACTCGTAGGAGCGCCAAGTACCCTTGGTCGAAGAAATACTAGGAACGCTCCGTGATCTGCGGGTAAGCCACCCTCTTTGACTTCCCCACGTTATGTTGTCTGTACCTACCACGTGCGAACCACCTCAGCCTGTTCACACTAATTGCCTGAGCTATTTTGCCAACCTTCTGTGCGCATAGACGTGGCCATCTAAAAGTTGACTTTTTTGTCAGGTTTTCTTAGACTTCCCTCTTATCATCATCAGCAGAGTTCGCAGTGAGTTCTGTGATCGAGTCAAGCAACGCCTCCAAGGTCTTCTCTGAGGTGTTTCATGAAAGTCACTTCAATGGAAGAGTACGGGCTGCGCTGCATGTTACAGCTAGCGCTCCCACAAACTGACGAGCCAATTCCCGTTTCGCTCGTCGCGAAGAACGAAGGTCTCTCACCCGAGTACACAGGTAAGCTTCTCAACCTGTTGAGACAGGCCGAACTGGTTGATAGCGTGCGCGGCCGGAACGGTGGTTTCGTGCTGGCAAGGGCCCCCGAAAACATCAGCCTGGCAGATATTCTGCGGGTGTTCTCCCTTGATCTTTTCGATGTCGAGTACTGCAACCGTTTTACTGGTATCGAGGATATCTGTGTGCACACTACATCGTGCACCTTGCGACCAGTGTGGTGGATGGTCTCGGGAATGGTCTCCAAGACATTGGAATCCATAAGTCTGTTGGACCTCACGTGCAAAGAATCCGAGATCCAAAGGGAACTCAATGTTCAACTGAGTATTAAGGGTCCGGTAACCGAAAGACTCTTTCAAATCAACAAAGACCAAATCAACGAAAACTTATAATTGGAGTAGCGGAACGAGATGAGCAATAACGGCCACCCTCTATTCGAAGTTGAGAACTTAAAGGTTGCCATTGACGGCAATGAGATCCTTCGGGGAGTCGACCTCACTATTAACGAGGGTGAGATCCACGCCATCATGGGACGTAACGGCTCCGGCAAGAGCACCATGGCGAACGTGGTCATGGGGCACCCCGCCTACGAGGTGCTCGAGGGCTCGGTGAAGTACAAAGGTAAGGACGTGCTCGAACTGGACACCGACGAGCGTGCCCGCCTCGGCATGTTCCTCGCCTTCCAGTACCCCATGTCGATCCCCGGCGTCACCGTCGCCAAGTTCCTGCACTCGGCGCTGAAGGCGCGTGCGGAGGGCGGCGATGTGCCGGTTCGCGAGTTCCGCGTCAACCTCAACAAGGCCATGGACCTGCTGGGCGTCGACTCGTCGTTCGCTTCCCGCTACGTCAACGACGGCTTCTCGGGAGGCGAAAAGAAGCGCCTCGAGATCCTGCAGATGTTCGTGCTCGAGCCCACCTTGTGCATCCTCGACGAAACCGACTCCGGCCTCGACATCGACGCCCTCAAGACAGTCGCCGAGGGCGTCAACGCGCTGCGCTCCGAGCAGCGCGCGATGCTGCTGATCACCCATTACCAACGCGTGCTCAACTACGTGGAGCCCGATGTCGTACACGTCATGATGGACGGCAAGATCGTCCGCACCGGCGGTATCGAGCTCGCGGAGGCCCTCGAAGAAAAGGGCTACGAGTGGATCGAGCAAGAACTATTTCACGACACCGACGACGCCACCAGCGCCGAAGCGGCGCAGGCATAGGAGAACCGATGGCACCCGAGACCGAAGTGAACCGCGACGAGTTCGGCATCAGCGGCGAATACCAGTACGGCTTCTCTGATATCGAAAAGCCTGTTTTTAAGGCAGCGAAAGGGATCAACCACGAGATTGTCGAGCAGATCTCTGAGATCAAGAAAGAGCCTGATTGGATGCGGGTGTTCCGCCACGATGCGCTCGATATCTTCTTTTCAAAGCCGATGCCCAAGTGGGGCGACGTCGACCTGCTCAACTCGATCGATTTCGACAACATCTACTACTACCTCAAGCCGGTTGAAGAGCAGGGCGAGACCTGGGACGACGTGCCGGAGGCCATCAAGAACACCTTCGACCGCCTCGGCATCCCCGAGGCCGAGCGCAAGTTCCTCGCCGGTGTTTCGGCGCAGTATGACTCGGAGGTCGTCTACCACTCCATGCAGGAAGAGCTCGAGAAGCAGGGCGTGATCTTTCTCTCCATGGATGACGGCCTGCGTGAGTACGAGGACTTGGTCAAGGAGTACTGGGCAACGGCGATTCCGCCGGCCGACAACAAGTTCGCGGCTCTCAACTCGGCGGTGTGGTCGGGCGGCTCGTTCGTCTACATCCCCAAGGGCGTCGAGGTGGACATTCCGCTGCAGGCTTACTTCCGCATCAACGCCGAGAACATGGGGCAGTTCGAGCGCACCCTGATCATCGCCGACGAGGGCTCCCGTGTGCACTACATCGAGGGCTGCACGGCGCCGACCTACGCGGCCGATTCGCTGCACTCGGCGGTGGTCGAGCTCTTCGCCCTGCCAGGCTCGCACCTGCGCTATACGACGATCCAGAACTGGTCGAAGAACGTCTTCAACCTGGTGACGAAGCGTGCCGTCGCGCACGAGAACGCGACGGTCGAGTGGGTCGACGGCAACCTCGGCTCCAAGCTGACGATGAAGTTCCCCTGCGTGTACCTGGTCGGCGAAAAGGCGCACGCGGAGATCCTGTCGATCGCCTTCGCCGGCGACGGCCAGCACCAGGACGCCGGCGCCAAGATCTACCACGCGGCGCCGGACACGACCTCGCGCATCACCTCGAAGTCGATCTCGAAGGACGGCGGTCGCGCCAGTTACCGTGGCATGGTGAAGGTCTACCCCGACGCTGTCGGGTCCAAGGTACACGTCGAGTGCGACGCCCTTCTGATGGGCGAGAACTCGCGCTCCGACACCTACCCGACGATGGAAATCGCCGAGGAACAGGTACAGGTCGAGCATGAGGCCCGCGTATCCAAGGTCGGCGACGAGCAGCTCTTCTACTTGATGAGCCGCGGCCTGACCGAGGAGGAAGCCCTCGTGATGGTGGTCAACGGCTTCGTCGAGCCGTTCGTCAAGGAGCTTCCGATGGAGTACGCGGTTGAGTTCAACCGGCTGATCCAACTCGAGATGGAAGGCTCCGTCGGGTAGCCACAACAAGCTACTGATATCTCAGGAAACCTGGTACCGATTCTGACGAACTGGTACCAGTCACTCTCGAAACCGCAAGTCTCCTGAGGACGGAAAACGACACGACCCGGTGGGACTAGAAAAATGAGTACATTGATGACTGGAGCTGAAGCAGTCCACACAATCACACAGGCAGGTAACGAGCCCGACTGGTTGGGACACTGGAGACTACAGGCCTGGGAGAGCTATGAAGGTACCCCGCTGCCTGACCGCGTTGCCCACTTGTGGCGCTACAGCGAACCCGAAAAGTTCCTGATTGACAAGGTGGAACCGCTGCTGCCAGACGGTACCAAAGGGCGAGCGATCGACCAGGCCGCGGCGATGGCGCTGTCCGACAAGTTCTCTTCCGAGGCGACCCAGAACCTCGCCGGGCTGCTGATCCAGCAAGACGCGCAGGCCCCGGCGTTCGCCCTCGAGGACAAATGGCGCGACGCCGGCGTGATCCTTTGCGACCTTGCGGCCGCCGTGCAGCAGCACCCGGAGATTGTCGAGAAGCACCTCGGCAAGCAGGTGCCGATCGAAGAGAGCAAGTTCGCGGCGCTCAACGCAGCGTTGTTTTCCGGCGGCGTCTTTCTGTACGTGCCGGCCGGCATCAAGATCGGCACCCCGGTGCACGCCTTGTACCAGAGCGGTCAGGACCTGGAGGCAGTCTTCCCGCGCACCCTTGTCGTGCTCGAAGAAGGCGCTTCGGCGATCATGATTGATGAGTACGGCACCGCCCCCGACGCCTCCACCAACGGCGCCTCGCCGCGTGTCATCGCCCACGCCGTCACCGAGGCGAGTGTCGGTAAGAACGCAAAGCTGCAGTATGTCAACGTGCAGAACTGGGGCACCCGAACGCGCTCGCACTACACCCAGAAGATTCACCTCGGCCGCGACGCGCAGGCGGTGAGCGTCGGGGTCGGGCTCGGCGGCCTATATAACAAGACCGACGTCCGCACCGAACTGCGCGGCGACAACGCCTACTCCGAGATGATCGGCGTTCTGTTCGGGGATGCTTCGCAGCACTTCGACAACCACACCGAGCACATCCACGTGCACGGCCACACTTATTCGGACCTCGACTTCAAGGTGGTCCTCGAAAACTCGGCACGGTCGGCCTACACCGGTCTCATCCGTATCGATGTTGACGCCGCCGACAGCGAGGCTTACCAGGAAAATCGCAACCTACTGCTCGACAAGGAATGTCGCGCCGAGTCGATCCCAGAGCTGGAGATCCTCAACGAGAATGTGCGCTGCACCCACGGCGCCACCGTCGGACCGATCGACGAGGAGCAGGTGTTCTACTTGTTGACCCGCGGATTGTCGCTTCGGGCCGCCGAACGCATCATCGTCGAGGGCTTCTTCGCCACGGTGCTCGACCGCATCGACGACAAGGCGATGCACGCCCGGTTGTGGGACTACGTCCACGGCAAGCTAGCAACGAGATAACCAGATGAGCCAGACGACAACAGAAACCAGGAAGTGGATCGACGTCGCGGGCGCCGACGGGATCGCCGACGGTGAGGTCAAGACGTTCCAGGTCGAGGCGTACCGCGTTGCGGTGGCGCGCGCCAACGGCCAACTGTACGCCGTTCAGGACCTGTGCTCGCACGACGACGGCCCGCTCGGCGACGGCGACCTCGAAGGGTACGGCATCATGTGCCCGCGCCACGGCGCCAAGTTCGACATCCGCACCGGCGCGGTTCTCGCGATGCCAGCGGCCGCACCGATCGAGACCTTCCCGGTCATGGAGAAGGACGGTCGCATCTACGTAGCCCTCAAGGATCACGGTGGCGACGACGTCGTTGCCGACGACAGTTGGTAGAGGCCGCGGCGATGAACCCTGTCGACACCCAAACGGAAACTGCACCGCTTGACGTCTCGCAGATACGACAGGATTTCCCCATTCTGCGGCGCAAGGTCCACGGTAAACGCCTCGTCTACCTCGACAACGCCGCCACCAGCCAGAAGCCACAGTCGGTCATCGATGCGATCAGCCACTACTACAGCCACAGCAATGCCAACGTTCACCGCGGCGTCCACTGCCTCGCGGAAGAAGCGACCGAAGCATACGAAACAGTCCGCCGCAAAGTCTGCCAATTTATCAATGGTGACGATCCGAACAGTATTGTTTTTACCCGGAACACGACAGAATCGGTCAATCTGGTCGCACATGCCTGGGGACGCAAGTTTCTGGGGGAAGGTGACGAAATCGTCCTAACGGTGGCGGAGCATCACAGCAATTTAGTGCCATGGCAACTGCTCGCCGAAGACACAGGGTGCAAGCTACGCTTCATCGATATCGATGACGAAGGCCGCTTACGTACCGATCACCTCGACGAGTACATCACCGAAAAAACGAAGCTCGTCTGTATGGGGCACGTGTCCAACGCCTTAGGGACGATCCATTCGGTCCGCACAATCGCCTGCGCAGCTCGCGCTGTAGGTGCGCTAGTTTTCGTAGACGGCGCCCAAGGCGCACCTCACGGACCGGTTAACGTCGAGACCCTTGACTGCGACTTCTACGCCTATTCACCCCACAAAGCACTCGGGCCGCTCGGTATCGGTGTGTTGTGGGCCCGTCGCGACCTTCTCGAAGAGATGAATCCATTTCTCGGTGGTGGAGAAATGATCCGGAACGTTAGCCTGGAACGAAGCACCTGGGCCAGTGTGCCGTACAAGTTCGAGGCGGGTACTCCCAGCGTCGCCGACGCAGTAGGACTCGGCGCCTCCATCGACTATTTGATGGAGCTAGGAATGGAGAATGTCCGGACGCACGAGAAGCAAATCGTCTCGTACGCCATGGAGCGGCTCGCCGAACTGCCGTTCATTCGGTTCTTTGGCCCGCGTGATCCTGCCGATCGTTGTGGTCTGGTGTCATTCATTGACGCCGATATCCACCCCCATGACCTCGGAACGGTCGTCGATCAACACGGCGTTGCGATCCGTGCAGGGCACCACTGCGCGAAACCACTCATGCATCGGCTCGGCGTCGTCGCCACGGCGCGCGCTTCTTTTTATATCTATAACGACCGATCGGATGTCAACAAACTGGTTGATTCGCTCCTCGAAGCCCGTAAGGTTTTCGGGCTATGAGCGCTTCCGGTCTGGACGAACTTTACCGCGAAGTCATTCTTGACCACTATCGCAGCCCTCACGGAGCGGCGCCCATAGATAACCCCAACGTCGAGGTAGAAGGTCACAACCCTTTGTGTGGCGACGAGCTGATAATGCATCTAGATATCGTTGACGGCCAAATCCGCAGTATGCACATCGAGCCACGCGGCTGCTCAATTTCAGTTGCTTCTGCCTCAATGCTGGCGCAACAGCTTGAGGGTGCGTCATTAGAAGACGCCCTAGAACTAAAAAAAACTTTTCAGGCAATTATGCAGGGTGCTGAATGGCCCGAGGGATCCGACCCTGGGGACCTCGAAGCACTCGACGGCGTTAAAAACTTCCCAGTACGGATAAAATGCGCCCTGCTGGCATGGATGACTCTGGAGCAGGCTCTAGCCGAGTATGATCACGACCTTGTTGGCGAGGTTGTGATAGATCGCGACATCGAAGTCGTAACCAGGAAATCTTGACGGAGATACCAATGGCTCTACCGAGCAAAGAAGAAGTAATCGAGGCCATACGACCAGTCACTGATCCCGAGATCAACATCTCGATCGTTGACCTAGGCTTAGTCTACGACGTCGAAATTAACGACCCTGCAAAACAGGTTGACGTCAAGATGACCCTTACCTCACCCGCCTGCCCTGTAGGCCCACAGATTATGGCTGCTGTGCACGGACGTGTTCTTGATCTCGATGAAGTCGATAACGTCGACATTCAGTTAATCTGGAGCCCTCCCTGGGACCCCCGCACAATGGCAACGGAAGACGCAAAGATGACTCTAGGGATCTGGGAGTAGCGTCGTCTGTGATAGCCTGGTTCTGTGAGAATTTTACGCGCCAGAGTAGTTATCAAAGTGTTCATGGGGGCAATTCTCGTCCTGTCATCGCTTGCCTACGCCGATCCGGCACAAAACCAGGCTGTAGTCACCAACGTTCAGCCACCCGAACCCTCGGTCCAAGATGTCTATGTCGTCATGCGGGATATGGACCTTGCCTACCAAAACGTCGAAATCCGGACGATCGTCCCGACTGAAAACGGGGCCAGCGCCTTGGTTGATTTGATTGGCGGTACCCTGGTCGACGTAGAATTGGCAGCGGCCGCCGTCGGCTGGACTTTGCGCGACATCTATTACGTCGCAGGCAACGCTGACGAGTTCCAATCTTGGAGCGGTCCCTGGCGTTCCCGCGTAGCCGATGCCAAGCGCTTTCTAGCCGCTGCGATTGGGGAAGAAGGCCCGCAGCGTCGGCCCGAGGAACTCGCTCCACTCATTTGGTTTGAGGACATTGGTGCCGATGACCGGTTGTGGGGGTTAAACCCAACGACGTACCGGATCATGCAGACCCTCAAGATGTTGCCCAACCTCACTGGACCGATGGGCGGTACCGGCCGCAACCGGTAAGCTTGGTTCAAGCTGCACTGCGCGTACCCTGAACCGATGCCGAGCGTCGTCTTGTCAATGTACTTGTCCCCCGTGTTCGTTTTTGGATTGTTTCTGCTGCAAGTAGCACCAATCTTTGCGCAGGAACAACTGCTCAGTATGCCGTGCCGCGAGGTGCGCACTCTCGACGCAATGGAATACTGGTTTTGGGATGCCTTTTCCGGCCTCTCGGAGGTTCAAGATCTCGAGCAGGAACGCCTAGGACGCTTCGTTATCGATCCCGGTATCTGTTTTCGTATCGCGCTGATCAATATTGACAACTCGCAACAGAAAAACGCCGGGATCAGGCAGGCAGTGAGCGAGCTAATCATGTGGACAGCAGATGATAGTCCGGACAAAGAGGCCGCTGAGCGAGCCATACGCCGACTCGAACAAATCACTGGAGAGGGCTTCGATACCTACACTGAATGGGGTGCATGGTGGGAACCACGTAATAACTACGTGCTTTGGTCAGATGAAGAAGCTCGCCTCATTGTGATAATTAGCGCTATGGAAGCTGGTGAGCCGATCCACCATGAGGCAATGGTACTAACAGCCGAGGAGTATTGGTTCTACGCTGGCCGTGGCTGGATATTGGAAAGTAACCCCGTCGGGCGTTACGTTCTCGGGACGGTCCTGATCCCACCACACGATTTCAATTTCAGGATCCTGGAGGCCGACCTGGTCAATCGTGATGCTAAGGAACGAGGCTACCTTCGGGCCTTGGAAAACATGATTGTCGGCGGTTTACTGTCGCCTGCGCTGCTTGGCGATAGCCTGGAGTCGATCATTGCACAAATCGCTACCCTGACCGAAGAGAGTTACGTGGACCGGCACAGTTGGGTGGCCTGGTGGAATACAAATGGGGACCGTCTCATACTTTCGGCATCAGGCAACAGACTCATCATACGACAGTGAAGCACTGGCAGGAGACCAAGCGGATCTTGGATAGGCTCGCCGAACTCACGGCGGCTGGCCAAGGAGCCGCTATCGCCTGTGTCGTTAGAATCTCTGGTTCGGCATACCGGCGACCAGGTGCCCGCTTCCTGATCGCCGACGACGGCTCGACACTGGGAGGTATCAGTGGCGGCTGCCTCGAAGAAGACGTTCGCCAGACTGGTCTTGGCGTGATCGAAACCGGTGAATGTCGGATGCTTCATTACGAAACAGGTAACGATGACGAGGCGATTTGGGGCCTAGGTCTAGGCTGTGACGGCACAGTCGACATCTTTGTTGTTTCAGCGGCTCGTCCGGGCTACCCGAAGGTTCTCAACCAACTACGGAAAATGCTCGACGGTAACTCGCCCTTCGCCGTGATCACAATTATCGGGAACACCAACTCAGCGAATGGCGCTGAATTCGACAACCGCATCGTAGTCTTGAAGACTGGTCCTGATCAGCCAAAATGCACAGAGATCGACGAAGAATTCCTTGCTCTAGTACGGGTAGCAGCCAAGAATGGCGTTTCACACACCATCGAGGCAAAGGGTATGTGCGCTTTCGTCGAGCTTTTCGAACCACCACCGTATCTGGTCATCTGTGGAGCTAGCGACGACGCTATTCCAATGGTTCGAAGCGCCGCAGATGCTGGATTCCGGGTGGTTGTCTTAGACCATCGGCCTGCGTATTTGGCATCCGAGCGGTTCCCGACTGCTTGGCAACTCATTGAGACGCTTCCTGGAGACGACGCAGAGATTCCTGCTACCGCTGACACCTTTGTCGTGCTCAAAACCCACAACCTGACTCGCGACAAGGAATGGGCTCGACGTTTTCTAGCCACCCCAGTTCCCTACCTCGGTCTTCTCGGTCCTCAAGCCCGGTGTGAAGAGATCGTGCAAGAGGCAACGGAACACGACCGAAAACGCATCTTCGGACCTGTCGGTCTTGATCTCGGTGCCGAGGGCCCCGAGCAAGTCGGTCTCTCTGTCGTTTCGGAGCTTCTAGCAGTACGTTCCGGACGTTCTCCAAACCATCTTAAAACTCGGGACGCACCAATCCATGACCCAGCGTGACGACACCCGAGTCGGTGCCCTTCTGCTCGCAGCCGGCTCCTCAACCCGCATGGGCAAGAACAAAATGCTTATGGAAATCCATGGGGAAACGGTGCTGCGCCGCGCCGCCAAAACCGCCGTCGCAGCCAGCTTAGATCCAGTGATAGTTGTCACTGGCCATGAGAGGAAACAGGCCGAATTAGAGCTCGACGGGCTCGACTGCTTAACGGCAGTCAACGTTGACCACGAGACTGGCATCCAAAGTTCAGTGCAAGTTGGTGTTGACGCACTACCAGATGACGTCGGTGCCGTCTTGATCATGCTCGCTGACATGCCGTTCGTGACCACTAAAATGCTGTGCGATCTCGTCGCCTTATACCGCACCACCGACGCGCCACTGATAATTTCGCGATACGGCGGTGAGGTCCAAGCGCCGCCAATGCTGTATGACCGGAAGTTGTTTGGGGAGCTCCGGGTAATGCGGCGGCGCTGTGGCCGCGAGGTGGTGCAGCGGCATCGCAATGAGGCCAAGGCTTTAGCATGGCCGATCGAAGCACTCGCCGACATCGATACACCGAACGACCTTGCAAGAGTTCGCTCCACGATTGATTTGCCCGTTGACTCGTTGGGAGAAGCGAACATGGCAGGAAGCACTAATGAAACCTGAGGTCCAACAGCTTCAGGCAACCATGCGGAAACTCGGTTATATAGCCGAGCCTTCGATCGCTACCGCTGTTTATCTTGCAGAGAAAATGGTCAAGCCTCTACTGATCGAAGGTGGGGCAGGTGTTGGTAAGACCGAGATAGCCAAGGTTCTCGCACAACAAATGGGGACCGAACTCATCCGACTGCAGTGTTACCAGGGGCTCGACGTGAACACTGCGCTTTACGAGTGGAACTACCAGAAACAGCTACTGCGGCTGCGCATAGCTTCCGAGCAACACGAGCAACCTGAGGGGCTCGAGGAGCTCATCTTTGGGCGTGAATACTTGCTTGAGCGCCCGCTGCTGAGCGCCATTACACAACCGGACAATGCACCGGTACTACTGATCGACGAGATCGACAGAGCCGACGAAGGATTCGAAGCCTTCCTGCTTGAATTGCTCTCCGATTTTCAGGTCACCATCCCAGAACTCGGAACAATTTCAGCGGTGCATCGTCCGTTCGTCGTATTGACGTCGAATCGGACGCGTGAACTCGGTGACGCAATACGCCGACGCTGCCTCTATCTGTACATCGAGTATCCGAGCCTCGAGAAAGAAATCGAGATTGTGCGCATGAAGGTTCCGGAAACCGACGAGCGTCTTGCAACACAGATAGCTGCCTTCATGCACGAACTACGCAAACACCGGTTAATAAAAACGCCAGGCGTCTCGGAGACCCTCGACTGGGCCCGGGCGCTTGCGACCTTGCACCGTGACCGACTTGACCCTCAGATCGTTGAAGAGACCTTAGGGTGTGTGCTTAAAGACCGTCACGATATTGACCAGCTCCGTGACGAGGCTTTAGAGGACGTCTTTACTGCCGCGATCACAACGGCTACGAGGGTTTGACATCGGAGAACCCTATGGCTGGTCACGATCTGTCTCTACAGCGCGTCACGCCACCGACTGACACCGCCTCCGAGGCCAGCCTATCGGCGCATATCGCGCGATTCTCGGCCCGGTTACGTTCCCACGGTATCGATCTCAGTTTGTCCGACGAAATCGACGCCTTGCTTGCATTGCAACTCGTAGATATCAGGACCGAAGAGCAAGTATTCCTTGCCCTGCGAATTGCTCTGAAAGTCAATCGGCGGCACTGGAGTATTTTCAACCTCATGTTCGACCGGATGTGGCGGCAAGCTGAAGGCCTCGCAGCATTGCCGAATCCCCGAGAAAACGAACGAAAAGCAGCGGGCCGACTCCCATGTAGAATTCGGCTTACGGAGAGAACTCCGACCAAAGACGAAGTTGAGGAAAGCAACGATCGTAACAAGGCTGGCGGATACACACCTGAGGAGCAGATGCGGCACAAAACTTTCGATGAATGCACCACTGAAGATTTCGTCGCCATGCAGCAGCTTCTCGACCGTCTAGCCCGCATGTTGAAAACCCGATGCAGTCGGCGGCGTGTACTGAAAAAACGCGGCGATGTTGTCGACTTGAGACATAGCTTTCGCGGCTCACTCGCCGTTGGAGGAGAAATGATTGAGTTGGCTAAAACAACCCGAGCCGTCGAACTACCGCACCTTGTTCTACTCTGCGACACGAGTGGATCGATGGACTCTCACTCGCGCTTTCTTCTTATGTTCGCCCTATCCCTCAAGAAGGTCGCGCCACGGAGCGAAACATTCGCATTTAACACTCGCCTCACTCGATTGACCCATTGGCTCTCTCCCGAGAATATAACTAGTACCGTCGAGCAACTTGCACGTGGCGTCGAGGGCTGGTCGGGGGGCACCCGCATCGGCGCTTGCCTGCTGGAATTCACCGACTCCTGGCTTACCCAAACGGTATGTTCCGACACCACGTTGATCATCCTCAGCGACGGCCTCGACCAAGGTGATCCTGACCTGCTTAAGCAAGCAATGGTTCGTTTGAGACGCCGTGCCCGACGCATCATCTGGCTCAATCCACTTATGGGCGACGACCGCTACCGACCCGAGGCCAAAGGCATGAAGACAGCTCTGCCTTATATCCACCATCTCGCTCCAGCCCACAGCCTCGCAGCACTTGAGGCCATGCTACCGCTCCTAGCAACTTGACACCTCGTTGGTTGCTTTCGCCGCCGAACGGCAGCTGAAAGCACCACGCTGTATCCTCTTTCGTAAACATACTTATCTCTGAATTCCTAATGAAGATCGAAGAGAGTTTCACAGTAAATGCCTCTGCCACGACCGTATGGGCATTCCTTATTGACCCGGAACGAGTCGCCGCAGCCCTACCAGGCGCCAAGATCATCCAGAAAGTCGATGACACCACCTTCACAGGCGACATGCTGGTAAGAGTTGGGCCAATCTCAGCCAACTATCGGGGCACAGTGTCGTTCGAGCTCGATGAGCCTGCCAAAACGGCCCTCGTTCACGCCAAAGGTCAGGGAATGGCCGGCATGGGCAACGCCGACATGCGAATGACTAGCAAGCTGAATCCCGTCAGCGATACCAAAACTGAAGTGACAGCAATTGCCGACTTCTCCATCTCCGGAGTACTCGCTCAGTTCGGTGGCGCCATGATCAAGGAAGTCTCAAAGAACATGTTTCAAGAGTTCATCGTTGCGATGAAACAAGAACTTGAATAGAACTCATCTCATGACATCCCCATGGGGAAAGATCTTTGGGACCATCCCTAATGGACTGCGGCGATATCGTCCGGGACGGGAAACTGGCCGCTCGGTTCTTCGATTTCGCCAAACTGCTGCTCGTATTTGTCGACGTTATCCTCAAGTGCCGCGACGATACGTTTGAAATGAGATGGGCTTGTGACGACACGAGAAACCAGCGTCCCGCGGGCCTCACCACGACTTGATGGTGTCACCGAGAAAAAATCCAGGACGAATTCCTCGCCGGTGTGGCTCACCGACATCAGGTTAGCGTAACGACCTTTGAGATCCTCATCACCAGCGATTATCTGAATGCTAGCGGAGGCGTCTTGGCGCACGTCTTCAGGATCGCTCATGCATAACTCCTTTCGCTTCTTTAAGGGTATTATAGCCGTGTGCCGGAACACGGCATGTATTGGTAGATGGTGCTCGGGGTAGCGATGTTGGGGAACCAATTCATCGCAGGAACAATCGGTAGCAAGTCGATTTAAGATTGGCCCCACTCTCTCCAGATCGTTATCATGGCACCCACTGATCAGATCCCCTTGTGTGACGAACCCCTGTCTTTGGTGGGCGCGTAACTCAGCGGCTAGAGTGCCATCTTCACACGGTGGAAGTCGCAGGTTCGATTCCTGCCGCGCCCACTCTTCTAAACCATTGATAGTGCAGGGGTTATCCCGGTTAGTCGGTTTCAACATTCTTGCTTGATCGGCCTTATTGGGTAAGTAGTGGGTAAGTTTCGGTTATTAAAAGAGCTTTTTTCTGGCGAGCGATCCCCCCCTTCTGAGCTGGACCGCGTGCGTATATATAACCTTCGGACCCTCGGCTATGGCCCGTTTCTAAAAAATAGTTTAACCCGTCTAAACAGGGGGGGCGATGGCCGTTTGTTGCCGAAAAATAAAAAACGCAATTTATCCATTAAGCAGCATCATGGGTCGCGGTATTCAGCAGGCACCCCAGTGACGAGTCAGCTTTTAGCGTTGCACGGCAATAAACGAATTCCGGGGCGGGCATTCAACTCGATGAATTTAGACGTGCCACTTTGTTGTTAGTGGCACTCGTTTGCCCCGTCACCTGACCGACGGCCACCCGTGAAACTCCGCCGTTACCGGCGTAGAGTTTCGGCATCCAAAGTGATCTCTAAACCAAGGGTGCCGATGATGAGTGAAGCGACGTTGCTTGAGTCCAGGTTAAGCAAGGTAGAACAAGACAACC
>Ga0310123_10000446_pt1 | contig 37103 bp, 25 predicted proteins | sample CB6_AW_1057_MG_FD_203505 | JGI IMG/M metagenome (GOLD analysis project Ga0310123, IMG submission 203505) | Marine microbial communities from Western Arctic Ocean, Canada - CB6_AW_1057 | ecosystem: Environmental > Aquatic > Marine > Oceanic | place: Canada: Western Arctic Ocean | collected... | reverse complement strand
GCGGGATGCTGTTCAACGTCCAGGAGCTGGCCACGGCGGTGCAGCATCGGGTGCCGCTGACGGTGGTCGTCTTCAACGACGACGCCTACGGAGTGCTGAAGCCTCAGCAACAGGACCGCTATGGGCGTACCTTTGCCACCGACCTGGTGAACCCGGACTTCGTGAAGCTGGCCGAGTCGTTTGGGGCCGAGGGGGTCCGGGTTTCGACTCCGGAGCAACTCAGAAGCGAACTGGCCCAGGCGGTGGAAAACGACCGGGTGACGGTGATCGACGTCCCGGTCGCGTTGTCCTGGCCGGTCTGGAAGGGGCAGGAGGCGGTGGTGGCCACCGGGGGTGATTCTCAGTGATTGGCCTGGTCAAGCGGCTGAAGGCCCGAGGTGCCCGGGTGAAGGTCGACTCGGCCGGCCGGGTGGTCGGCGTGCGGTATACCGATCGGGTGATCGAAAAGGCGGACCTCGACCTGCTGGTCGAGTGCCGGGTGCTGAAGCGGCTGGACCTGGAAGGGTCCCGGCTGGACGACTCGGGCCTGGCCCGACTGGCCAGCATCACTTCTCTTGAGTCGCTTGCGGTGCACGATGCGAAGGTGACCGACCGGGGGCTGAAGGTGCTCAGCCGACTGGTGCGATTGAAGAGCCTGGGCCTGGCCGGCACGGGTATCGGAGACCGCGGCCTGGAGCACCTGGGTCGGCTGGTCGGGCTCGAGGGGCTGGTGCTGACCAACACGAAGATCACCGACAAGGGGCTGGTACACCTGAAGGGTCTTGTGCGGCTGGTCGACCTGCCGGTCCGCGGGACCGGGGCGACGTTTGGCGGCGTGGTCGACCTGTTTGTGCGGCGGCAGCGACGCGGATTGGATGCGGCGATGCGGGCGATGGGGCTGGCAGCGGTCGGGTCCGGTCCGATCACCCGGCTGGACCTGGGCCGCACCGGTGTCCGCGACCAGGACCTCGCTCACCTCGGTGACCTCAAGGGACTCAGGCACCTGGTCCTGGCCAATTCGGGGATCACCGACGCCGGGCTGGTGCATGTCGGTCGCCTGAAGCGTCTCAAGGGCATCTACCTGGCCAAGTGTGCCGTCACCGACGCCGGGTTGGCTCACCTGGCGGGCCTGAAGGAGATCGAATCGGTCAACCTGTACGGCACTCGGATCACCGACGCGGGGCTGAAGCACCTGTACGGCATGAAGCAGATGAAGGACCTGTACCTGACCGACCTGAAGCTCAGCGATGCAGCCATCGAGAAGCTGAAGTCGGCTCTGCCCAGGGTGACCGTGGCCGGCCCGTAGCCAGCCTGCGTAGCCCCGGGGACTGGCTCTCCCGCGCGTGGCGGGGTGCCTGTCCCGGCTCCAAGAACCGGCCAACTCGCCCGGGACAGGCATCCGCCGCAGGCGGACCCCGCCCGAGGCGGGGCTGCGGAGCCAGTCCCCTAGCAGCCTGTTGGGGTCGCCGCCGCCTTCAGCCGATCAACTCGGCGATCGGCTTACCATCGGCAAGCACGGGCACCGGTCGGCCGCTGCCGGTATTGAACGTCCGCTCGGTATCGATGCCCATGGCGTGGTAGATGGTGGCGAGTACGTCCTTGGGGCTCAGGGGCCGCGTGGCGGGTCGTTCGCCCTTGTCGTTGGTCGAGCCGACGATCTGGCCTCGGGCGAGTCCTCCGCCGAAGAGCATGACATTGCCGGCCGGCCCCCAGTGCTCTCGACCCGGGCAGCCCTTGCGGACGTAGATCCGCGGCGTGCGACCGAATTCACCGGCCAGCACGACCAGGACCTCGTCGCTGAGTCCTCGTTCATCGAGGTCTTCGATCAGTGCCGAGACGGCCCGGTCGAACTGGGGTCCACGGCGGCGCATGACCTCGAAGATGTTGCCGTGGACGGCGTGATCGTCCCAGCCGATGCCCGATCGGTCTCCATCGCCGCGTCCATCGGGTGAGAATCGGACCGCCACCACATCGACTCCGGCTTCGACCAGTCTGCGGGCGAGCAAGGCCTGTTGTCCGGCGGTTTCCAGCCCGTAGCGTTCTCGGGTGCTGCGGTCTTCTCGGCTGAGATCAAATGCGCGGGCGGCCTGGCCCGAGCCGCTGAGCAGGTCAAACGCCTGCTGGGTGTATCGGTCGGCGGCTTCGAGCTGCCCGTGCAGGTCGATTTCCGACTGCAGGTCCGGGTGGCGGACAAATCGATCGAGTCCAGCCAGGATGGCTCGTCGGTCGGCCAACTTCTGGCCGCTGTCGCCGGCCTGGAGGTTCTGGACCTGGAAGCGGGGTCGGGAGGGGTCACCCGAGACCTGGAAGGGTCCGGAGGTGGGTCCCAGGTAGGTGGGGCCTCCGCGGTGCAGGCCGATCGAGGACTGTCCTCCCAGTGCGATGTAGCCCGGCAGCGGGTTGCCCGGATCGCTGCGTCGTCGGCTGCGTCGCATGCCGCGGGCCAGCGCGGTGTCGGTCGAGGCTCCCAGCGCGATGGGCGAGGCTTCCTCGTGCCGCCGGCTGCGGATGCGGTGCATGATCGCCGCACAGTCGGGGTATTCGCTGCGTCCGCCGATGATGCGGGCACCGAAGTGGCCGGTGATAAAGTTGTGCGTGCCGATGACGTGTCCGGAGGAGGGTTGCTGGATCGAGCGGACGACGTTGAAGCGATCGGCCAGTCGAGCCAGACGCGGCAGGATCTCGCAGAACTGGACTCCCGGCAGTGCCGTGGGGATTGCATCCAGTTCGCCACGGTATTCGGCCGGAGCCAATGGCTTGGGGTCGAAGGTCTCGTGGTGGCTGGGCCCACCGTCCTGCCACAGCAGGATGATCCGCCTCGGGGTCGAGTCCGCATCGCGGGCAGCCGCCTCGGCACGCAGCTGCAGGATGTTCGGCAGCGAGAACGCTCCCAGGCCGGTCATCACGCCGGCCAGGGCACGGCGTCGCGTGCAGTCGGAAAATAGGCTGTGCGTGCTTGGCATCGGCTAGGTCAGGGAGCCGTATTCCCGGTCCTTGATCAACCCGGGCATCGGAATCGGGTAGGTCCCGTCGGGGTTGGCCTTCAGGGGCGAGGGTCCGTCGAGCGTCAGTCGGTCGACGTTGGGGGCGAACTCGTGCTTGCAGTTGAGCATCTGGTCGCGGGTGATGATCTGCCCGGTGTGAGCGGCCATGCGGCCCATGGCGGTGACCAGGCTCGCCTCGGCACCACGCTCGACCTCGTTGTACGGGTCGTCGCGGCGGATCGCCGTCAGCAGGTCATCCCACTCGACCTGGTACGGGTTGGGTTCCTTGCCGGGGAACGACCAGGTGACGTTGTCCTTGGTCATGTTCCAGCCCTTGAAGATGCGGGCTCGCGAGGGAGCGTGCCCTCGAGAGGAGATGACCGCGGATCCCTTGGTTCCGTGGGCGAAGCTGGCGAATCGCTGGTTGCAGCCGGGGATGGTGCGGCCGTTGACCAGCAGCTTAGTGCCGTCGGCGTAGGTGTACTCGATCGAGTACGTGTCGAAGTTCTGGTCGACGTCATCGCCGCGGTAGTGGCGGCCACCGGAGGCTTCGGCCTTGATCGGGAAGGCGTTCTTCATCCAACTGCATTCGTCGATGTTGTGGATCAGGAAGTCGCTGACGGCGCCGCCTGAGAGCCAGAGGAAGGCGTGGAAGCGGCGGATCTGGTACTGCAGGTCCGAGGCACCCTTGGGGGCTTTGCCGGTGGCGGCCGAACCGGTCGGGCCGGCCATGCGGTAGGCTCGCAGTTCGGTGATGTCGCCGATCTGGCCGTCCTGGATGCGGCGGAACAGTTCTCCGCGCGCCTTGCAGTGCCGGCACATCAGGCCGACTCCGACCTTGAGGTTCTTGAGCACCGATTGCTTGCCCAGTTCGATCATCTTCTTGCTGCTGGGTCCATCGACCGAGATCGGCTTCTCCATGAAGACATTCAGGCCCTTTTCGATGGCGTAGGAGAACATGACCCAGCGGAAGGCTGCCGGAGTGGTCAGGATCACGACGTCGCCGGGTCTCAAGACGTCCATCGCCTCGCGGTAGGCCTCGAACCCGAGGAATTGCCGGTCCTCGGGTACGTCGACGGTACCGCGGTAGCGGGCTGTGAGGGCCTTGTGCGAGTTGGCCAGGCGGTCTTTGAAGACGTCGGCCATGGCGACCAGGCGGGTCGGGCCGGCCTTGGTCCCCAGCGCGTTGGCTGCCGCACCGGTGCCGCGGCCTCCGGCACCGACCAGGGCCAACTGGATGATGCTGTTTCCGCCCGCGTAGGCCCCGTGGACTGGCGATCCGACCAACGCCGCCGCACCGGCGACCTTCAGGAAATCACGCCGCGAGTTGTCCGGGGTCTGCTGATTCTGGCTCATCGTGAGGTCTCTCCACTGTCTGCCGAAATTGGCGGAGTCATTGTGTGATGGTCATGAGAAACCGGGTGGGACGCTGCCGGGGTGGTTTCCGGGCCGGATTGGATTGTACGTCAACGGTACGGCTCAAGCACCTCCAAGTCGCTGCGGGGGTATCTTGAATCGCGGATTTCGGCTGCCAAGACCTCGCGCCGGGGTCTGACGCCCCGCCGCGATCCAGCGACCCATTCCACCCATGGCGCCCAAGGCGGGGGGCCTGACCCCTTTAATTCCAGGCGGCAGTGTCGCGCGCCGGGGTCTGACGCCCCGCCGCGATCCAGCGACCAATTCCACTCAAGGCGCCCAAGGCGGGGGGCCTGACCCCTTTTCTCACACGGTGGACGCGACACTAGAGCAAGAAGGGTTCAGGCCCCCCGCCTTTGGTCGGCTCATCCTGGAATCGAGAAGCGGTTTGAGGCGGGGCGTCAGACCCCCGGCGCCCGGTTTGCAAGAAGGGTTCAGGCCCCCCGCCTTTGGTCGGCTCATCCTGGAATCGAGAAGCGGTTTGAGGCGGGGCGTCAGACCCCCGGCGCCCGGTTTGCGAGAAGGGTTCAGGGCCCCCGCCTTTGGTCGGCTCACATTGGAATTGAGAGGCGGTTTGAGGCGGGGCGTCAGACCCCGGGCCTGGGGGATGTATACGCCTGTATACAGTCTTCGGCTGATCCAGGGAATGACAGGTCGGAAGATGTTGCGATTTCCGATAGACTGAGATAGGTTCGCGTAGATTGATTCGTTCTTCAGGATGGTACTTGGAGAGCTGAAGGTCAGAGGACGATCGATGCTGACGATTCCCGGTATCAAGTCGAGCTACTGCGACGGCATCACGCGCCGCAGTTGTCTGCAGATTGGCAGCCTGGCCCTGGGTGGGTTGTCGTTGCCTGAGATCCTGCGGGCCGAGTCTGAATCGAAGTCTGATCGCAAGATCAAGGGCGTGATCATGGTGATCATGCCCGGCGGTCCGACTCATCTGGACATGTACGATCTGAAGCCGGATGCGCCTTCGGAGATCCGGGGCGAGTTCGATCCGATCGCGACCAAGGTTCCGGGGATGGAGGTGTGCGAGTTGATGCCGGGCCTGGCCGGCATCGCGGACAAGCTGTCGCTGATCCGTTCGCTGCACGGTTTCCAGAACGATCACAACACACACTGGTGCACGACCGGCAGGAAGTCTCACGACGAGATGGCTTCCTCGCCGTTGATCCCCGGTTTTCCACCCGGCGGCTGGCCGTCGCTGGGTGCGATTCTCTCGAAGCAGTTTGGTCCGCGGGTCGCGGGCGTTTCCCCGGCGGTGGACCTGGTCCCGACCGATGCGGACGCACGATTCATCATGCGGATCGGCGCGACTCAACCCGGCTTCCTGGGATCGGCTCATGCCGGTTTTGAGGTCGGAGCGGTGGATCGTCGCAACCTGCGTCTCAACGGAGTCAGCCTGCGACGTCTGGGAGACCGCCGTGAGTTGCTTTCGAGTTTCGATCGATTCCGCCGCCAGGTCGAAATCGACGGCCTCGGAGACGGGATCGACGAATTCCAGAACCAGGCCTTCGAGGTCTTGACGTCACCTCGGCTGGCCGAGGCGTTGGACCTGAGTCGTGAAGACAGCGCGGTGAAGAAGCGATACGGTCTCGAGGAGCAGTACCCCAACGAGCGGACGGGCAAGACCTACCTGCACCAGTTCCTGCTGGCTCGCCGTGTGATCGAAGCGGGAGCCCGCTGTGTGACGATCGCGTTTTCACGCTGGCCGTTCGGCCGGATGGCTCGAGGCGACTACAACTGGGACTGGCACAAGGACAACTTCAACGAGGCACGTGGAGCGTTGCCGCTGTTCGATTTGGGTCTCTCGACGATGATCTCCGAACTCGACGAGCACGGGATGCTCGACGACATCGCGGTGGTGGCCTGGGGCGAGTTTGGTCGGACCCCGAAGATCAACGCCACCGCGGGTCGGGACCACTGGCCGAACGTTGCCGGTGCTCTGTTGGCCGGCGGCGGCATGCAGCATGGCCAGATGATCGGCACCAGCAGCCGCCTGGGCCACGAGCCTCACAAGCGGCCGGTGCACTTCCAGGAGGTGTTCGCGTCGTTGTACCAGCGATTGGGGATCGACGTGGCGACGACGCAGCTGACCGACCTGGGCGGCCGACCGCATTACCTGGTCGGTAAGCACCGTTCGATGCCTGAGTTGGTCGGTTAGCGCCGCTGAGCTCAAGTCGGGACGACAGGATTCGAACCTGCGACTTCCGGCTCCCAAAGCCGGCGCTCTGCCAGGCTGAGCTACGTCCCGCCCCGCGTGGTTCCGAGGATGTGGTTCCGAGGATCAGGGCACTTCCCGCCTCGGTGTTGGCTGCGAGTCTAGGAAGCAGGAGCCCGGCGAGTCAACGCGAAGCGTTTCACGTGAAACGCTTCGGCCGGAGCCGTTGCACCGGGGTGGCCCGAACCCGTCTTGTTGGTTTGGCGAGGTGATCACTAGAATCCCGCGCCTGTCAGTTACGCGGAGTGCCCCTGATGTCCTCGATTCCCCACGATCCCGCTGCGATTCCCGGGACTGAGAACGGTGCGGACGCTTCGAGTCGCCCCAGCCGTTTGGGCCGCGGACTGGCCGGGCTGGTCGGCCTGACCCAGTTCGGTCCGACCGAGGAGGAACTGCTGGCCTCGCACCTGGACGTCGAGCCCCCCGATGCGGCTTCAGCAGTGAACGACGTGGACGCCGAAGAGTTGGTGGCAGGGGCAGGGGCAGGGGCAGGGGATGGGGCAGGGGATGGGGATCTGCTGGAGATTTCCGTCGAGTCGCTCCAGCGCAATCCCTACCAGCCTCGCAAGGACTTCGACGCCGAGGCGATGGAGGAACTGAGCAAGAGCATCGGCCTGCATGGCGTGTTGAGTCCGTTGCTGGTGCGGCCGGCGGGGGAGAATCGATACCAGTTGATCGCCGGTGAGCGACGCTGGCTGGCGGCCAGGGAGGCGGGGCTGGAGGTGGTCCCCTGCCAGGTGCGGCACTACACCGATCGGCAGGTGTACGAGGCGGCGATGGAAGAGAACCTCAAGCGCGAGGATCTCAATCCACTGGAACAGGCCGAGGCCTTCCGCGGTTACCTGGACGAGTTCGATGCCACGATCGACCAGTTGGCGAGCCGTCTGAGCATGAGTCGTTCGGCGGTGAGCAACCTGTTGAGGCTGCTCGATTTGACCGGAGGCGTGCAGCAGGCGCTGTCGGACCAGAAGATCACCGCCGGTCACGCACGGGCGCTGGTCACACTGGGGGAGAACGACCAGTTGAGCCTGTGTGCTCGGATCGTCGAAGAGGGAATGACCGTGCGGGCGACCGAGGCGGCGGCCAAGGCGATCCGCACCGGTGTGCTGCCCGGCGAAGTCTCGATCATCGATCCCGACGATCCGAACCCGAAGAAGACGTCACGTGACAAGCCGCCCGAGCTGAGCAATCACCTGCTGCAGCTGCGGGATCATCTCCGCCGCCAATTCGGCATTCGAGTCGAGATCCGGTTGTCGGACCTGCAATCGGGCCGGATCGTAATCCCGTTTGCCGACGCTGACGAGTTTCAGCGGGTGATACGGGTTCTCGAGCGTCGTGCGGCCTGAGGCGTTTCACGTGAAACGCTGTTGAGGGGCGTGGGCGGGGGCTTCCAGCGGTAGAGATGGAAGGTCATGGGCTGGTCGCGGCGTGCGGGGGGCTGGTTGAGTCGGACCTGGAGACCGGGGGTGACTTCGAAGCTGCCCAGCGGCTGGTAGTCCCGAAACGCGTCGGGTGAGGGGGGCTGGCCGTCGAGCGCGTGCGGTCCGACGGCGAGGAAGACGGGGATCGCTGGGGGCTGCTCACCGGGCCGAATCACCCGAAGTCCACCGGCCGGTTGCATCAGCAGTCGCCTGGGAGCGCGGTTGCTGAGTTGGAAGAACAGGGCCGGTTCGCCCCAGACCCGGATCACCACGTTCCCGTCGGGGGCGTGTCGGGAGACTTCCGAGACGATGTGATCGGCGAGCCGTGCGATGGCGGTGCGGGATTGGAGTGCGGGGATGCCACGTGAGGCGAACCGGGTGGGGATGGCGATCAGCAGCAGGACGATTCCGATTCCCGCGATAAGTGCCAGGCGGCGATCGGGTTGGGTGCGCGCGGTGCCGGTCGCATCGGTCTCATCGGCCGCGGCGAAGCGGGCGAACTGGTGGGCCAGCAGCAGCCAGCCGGCGACCAGCCACGGCAGGACCAGCCGGGGGTAGGGGTGGTACAGCGGAGTGGAGAGCGTCATGGCGATCCACCAGGCGGCGAGCATGGTCCAGGCCAGCGTGCGGTCGTCGGGGGTCTGCTGGTTGCGTCCACGCAGTTGGGCCAGCCCGTCACGCAGCGCCATCACGGCCGCGGCGAGTACCAGAACGGGGAACGACAGCACAGCGGTGAGACCGGCGGCGGCGATGGCCAACGGCAGTCGGCGGCGCAAGTCGGCTGAGGTGATTTTCCACGAGCCACCGGCGACCACGCAGCAGGCGACTGCCACGCCCAGTGGGGTCAGAAAACTCTCGAATGCCGCGAGGTGCTGAGCGTGTGCGATGGCCGAGTCGAGCCATCCGAAGACGCCGACGATGTAGCGGGCGTGGTTTGTGGCGACGGCGGTGTAGCCTCCGGTGCCCTGCAACGAGACGAACAGTGGAGCGATGGCCAGGGCGGCGACGGCGGTGAGCAGGGCGAGTCGCTTGAGCCAGAGTCGCCAGGGTGTGTCGGCTCGAGGAGAAAGGAGCGGCACGGCGAGGATGCCGGCCAGGGCGATGGCCAGCGGCAGCCAGCCGGTGTACTTGGTCCACCAGCCCGCGGCGGTGGCCAGGCCGGCGGCGATCAGCGGCAGCGGTCGCCCACGCAGCAGTCCGCGGTGAGCCAGCCACAGTGCCAGCACGAGCCAGGTGATCCAGGGGACGTCGGTCAGAGCGGTGCGGCTGTAGAGGATGTGGACGTCGCTGAAGAGCGCCAGCAGCACCGCGGCTCGGGCGGCAGGTTCCCCCAGCCAGTCTCGAGCGAGCAGGCCGATCAGGGGGACCAGCATGATGCCAGCCAACAGCGAGGGGGCGATGCTGGAGAGGTCTGAGGCCTCGAGCCACACCTGAAACTCCTCGATCACGCGCGGCAGTCCGGGCGGTGCATAGAGGTGGCGGTCGGGGTAGGTGTCGTCGGAGTCGGGACAAAAGACGTTGGACGCGTAGACACCCTCGTCGAAGTGCTCGATCGCCATCCGCGATGGGACGGCGGTTCGCAGCAGGGCCGCCGAGAGGGTGGCCAGGGCCAGGAAGATCCACCACGATCTCGAGGAGCCGCGGGATGGCGTCTCGGGCGGGTCCGCAACTGCGTGGGTGGTCGTGTTCAACCGAGGAGGGCCCGTCAACGTGGCAGGGGGTGCCAAGGGGTGCCAAGGGGTGGCCAGGGGTCGCGTGGCGTTTCACGTGAAACGCTCAGAGCGCATCATAGCGTGCCGGAGTCCTCCGGCGGAGGTGGGATGTCGGGGGATGGCGGGGGGATGGTTGTGAGAATCTCAGCCCAGGAGGCAGCAGAGATGTCAGAGACGATGCAGCGCTACGACAAGGCGATGGCCCACAAGGACGCGGGTGATCTGGAGGCGGCGGTCCGGGAATTGGCGGCGATCATCGAGGATGAGCCCGATCACCTGCTGTCGCATTCGGCTTTGGCCGTGTACCTCGAGAAGCTGGGTCGGGCCGACGAGGCGGTGGCTTGTGCCCAGCGGGTGACGGAGCTGGATCCGCAGGACGCGTTTGCCTGGACTCAGCTGGCGGTGATCTGCCAGCGGTGCGGTCGGAGCGAGCAGGGTGATGAGGCGATGGCCCGGGCCCGCAGCCTGGCCGGGGGATCCAGCGGCCCGAGTCCGTCTCAGCCGCCGCCGTCGCCTCCGGCAGACGGGTCGGGCGGGTCGTTTGAGGTTTGAGCCGGGGGGGTCAGGGGAACTTTGGCCGGCGGCTGAGCTGAGCTGGCCGGCGGCTGGATGTCGATCAGTGCATCCGCGTCGAAGCGTCGGCCGTCGCTGGTGTCGAATCGGCAGTGCAGCAGCAGGCGGTTTCTGGTGGGGGGAGTTTGCCAGGGGAGCTTGAAGAGGAAGCCTCGTGAGAGCACGCTGGCCAGCCAGTGCTTGCGGCATTCCTCGGGAGTGAATTCCCAGGACCCGATCTGGCGTGAGTCGCGGGGGGCGGCCGGATCGGTGAGCCAGAGTTTCAGGGTGCCGGGCAGCTTGACCGGTTCGAGGTCGGCGTCGAGAGGCTGGATCATGACGACGAGTTCATCGTCGCCGGGAATCCGGTCGGTGTTGCGAGCTCCGGTCAACCAGGTATTGATTGCAATGTGATCGATCCGCACCAGCAGCTCGGCCTGTTCGGGGCGGACCAGGGAGTTGGAAGTTTCGAGCAGCAGGTCTCGCTGCCGTCTCAGAGCGTTTCGTTCGGCCTGGAGCGATTCGAGGCTGCTGGCCTGGGCGGTGAGCTGATCCTGCTGGTCCCGCAGTTCGGCTTCGAGCTGTTCGACGCGGGCGGGAGTGGTGCAGCCGGCGATTGAGACGGCCAGCAGCAGCAGCCAGGGTAGCCACCGCAGCGATCGCGTCGGGGTCCCGTCCATGGGTGTTCCGAGCGGGTGAAGAGAGTTGAGAGCGGGTGTTCAGTCGTCGTCGTCGTCGGTGTCGGGTGCGGTGTCGGGTGCGGTGTCGTCGTCGGTGTCGGTTGCGGAGGCCGAGTGGTTGATTTTTTCGAGTACGTTGTCGATGAGCCCGTAGGACTGGGCTTCTTCGGCGGTCATGAAGTTGTCGCGATCGGTGTCCGCCTCGATTTGTGCGAGTGTCTGGCCGGTGTGAGTCAGCAGGATCTGGTTCATCCGCTGTTTGACCTTGAGCACCTCGCGGGCGTGGATTTCGAGGTCGGTGGCAGTGCCCTCCATGCCAGCCAGCGGCTGGTGGATCATGATGCGGCTGTTGGGCAGAGCGTTGCGTTTGCCGGCGGCACCGGCGGCCAGCAGGATCGCGCCCATGCTCGAGGCCTGGCCGATGCAGTAGGTCGATACGTCGCAGCCGATGTACTGCATCGTGTCGTAGATGGCCATGCCGGAGGTGATCGAACCGCCGGGCGAATTGATGTACATGTGGATGTCCGACTCTCCGTCATCAAACTGCAGGAACAGCAGCTGGGCCACGATGCTGTTGGAGACGGAGTCGTTGATGCCGCTGCCGAGGATGATGATGCGGTCCTTGAGCAGCCGGCTGTAGATGTCCATGGCCCGCTCTTCGCGGCCATGCCGTTCGATGACGTAGGGGATCGGGATGCTCATGGTGTCGTCTGTTAGATCAGGTAGTTTGGGTAATCTGGGTAAAATCGGGAAGATGTGCGGGTTGATTGCTTGATCAGTCGCTGGACTCTTCGGAGCCGTTTGTCTCGGAGTCGTCCTTGTCCTTGTCCTTGTCCTTGTCCTTGTCCTTGTCCTTGTCCTTGTCCTTGTCCTTGTCCTTGTCCTTGTCCTTGTCCTTGTCCTTGTCCTTGTCCTTGTCCTTGTCCTTGTCCTTGTCTTTGGAGAGCACTTCGTCGACCAGCCCGTACTCCTTGGCTTCCAGGGCGCTCATGTAGAAGTCTCGATCGGTATCGGTGGCGATCCGTTCGAGGGGTTGACCGGTATGTTGTGCGAGGACCTGGTTGAGTTGTTCACGGGTTTCGAGGATTTCTCGGGCCTGGATCTCGATATCGCTGACCTGACCTCCGACTTCGCCGTAGGGCTGGTGGATCATCATCTTGGCGTGCGGCAGTGCGTGTCGTTTTCCTTTTTTGCCGCCGGCGACGAGTATGGCTCCTCCGCTGGCTGCGAGTCCGACGCAGTAGGTTGCGACGCTGCAGTCGAGGTACTGCATGGTGTCGTAGATGGCCATGGTGGCAGTGACCGAGCCGCCTGGGGAGTTGACGTACAGGTGGATATCCTGATGTCGGTTTTCGCTCTGGAGGTAGAGCAATTTCATGACGATCAGGTTGGCGCTGCCGTCGTGGATCACTCCATCGAGGAAGATGATCCGGTTCTCCAGCAGCAGATCCCCGATGGTCATCTGCCGTTGTCTGGTGTAGTCGACGGCCTGGTTGTAGCCGGAGCCTGCCGAGGCTTGGAGGCCGTGATCGAAAGCTGAGTTCCGCAAAGACACCCCGAGATCCTCCCGTGTCGAATTCATCAGAAGAGCGTGATCACGGGGATCGGGTCATCGATCTCCGCGTCTCGCGTTGGATATGCCATGTCGAGGGGGCAGGTCAAGTCCCGATACCCGGTCTGAAGTTGCCCCGGTTCACTCGTCCTCATCGGCCTCACCGTCCGCTGCGGTCTCCTCGTCGCCCTCATCACTCGCCTCACCACCCCCCTCATCCCCGCCACTCGACTCGTCCCCGGCGTCTTCAGCTTCCGGCTCCGCTGCGGTCTCCTCTGCCGTGTCGGCCGCGGTGTCCTCTGCGGTGTCCTCTGCGGTGTCCTCTGCGGTGTCCTCTGCGGTGTCCTCTGCGGTGTCCTCTGCGGTGTCCTCTGCGGTGTCGGTTGCGGTGTCTGAGGGTGAGCGGCAGACGGATTGATCGAGCGTGGCGACGGGTTCTTTGACGAGTGGTTCACCGGGGACATCGTTGAACTGTGCGTTATCGAGGATGACTTCGATCGCCTTACGTTCTCGGACCTGAGCCTCGAGGTTTTCGATCATCCCGCTTTTGATCAGCCGTGCTCTGAGTCGCCTGGGGTTTTCGCCGGACTGCATGGCCATCATCTGGATTTCGACATCGAGGTCAGCTGCATCGATTTCGATCTCTTCTTCTTCGGCGATCCGATCGAGCACGAAGTGTTCCTTGATGGCCTGTCGGGTGGTCGAGATGGCGTTTTGCCGGATCTCGTTTTCGCGGGCCTGGATTTCCTGCGGAGTGAATCCCGCCTGTTGCATCTCGAGGATCTCTCGTCTCAGCGCGTTATCGGTCTGTTTGGAGACGAGTTCTTCGGGCAGGTCCCAATCGGCGCTTTCGGTAATCCGTTCGAGCACCTGTCCGCGGGTATTCTGCCGTTGTCCGAATTCGGCCTGTCGTTGGAGTGTTCCTCTGAGTGCGTCCTTGAGTGCGTCCTGGTCTTCGACCCCGAGTCGATCGAAGAAGTCCTGATCGAGTTCGGGCAGGTGAGGTTTCTTGACGGCTGTGACCGAGAGTGTCATTTCGAGTGTTTCGCCTCTCATAGCGACATTCTCGGCTTCGGCAGCAACGGTGATTTCGGTGGTGCGTTGGTCTCCGGCGGCCGCACCGTCCACGAGTTGATCGAAGCCTTCGAGTTCCGCGTCCTGGAAGCGGAGCACCGCTCGGAGTTCGAGCATGGCGTCCTGAATGGTTCGCACGGTCTCGCCGCCGTGGGTAAATTCGAGGTTGGCGACGATGGTATCACCGGTTCCGGCGGGTCCATCGTGGTCGTGGAAGTGCGCGTACTGCATCAGGAACTGCTGCAGGTAGGCCTCGACGTCCTCATCGGTGACTTCGCGGACCGGCCGATCGATGGTCAGTCCCTTGTAGTCGGGCAGGTCGAACTCGGGCCGCACCTCGACATCGAACTCGTACTCGAAGTCCCCTTCCTCGGGGATCTCGATCATGTCGACATCGAGGTTGGGTTCGTTGATGGGTTCCAGATCGTGTTCTTCGGCGAGTTGTTCGAGGCTGCCGACAAGCACCTTCTGCTTGACCTCATCAGAGAGTTCCCGCCGAAATCTCTTGGCGATCAGCCCCGGGGGCACGTGTCCCTTGCGGAACCCGGGCACCTCGGCCGAACCGGCCAGTTCTCCGACGGCGACCTGGTTCATGGCGTCGATATCGCGGCGTGGCACGCGGACGACGACGTGTCTGAGGCAGGGACCCGAGGAGGTGATTTCGACATCGAGCGCCATTTTCACCGAGCCGTCTTCTCTCAGCTCGACGTCAGCTTCGGTGTCGGCTGCGGTGTCGGCTGCGGTGTCGGCTGTGGTGTCGGCTGCGGTGTCGGCTGCGGTGTCGGCTGCGGTGTCGGCTGCGGTGTCGGCTGCGGTGTCGGCTGCGGTGTCGGGGTCGCCGGTTTCGGTGACTGCCGTATCGGTTCCGTCGACTTCCTGTTCGGTCGGGTTTTCGGCCGTATCGGTTCCGTCATCGGTCGTGCCGTCGGCCGGTTCATCGGCTCCGGCAGCGTGTTCGTCGTCGAAGTTCATCGGGATGGTCCATCGGGGAAGGGCTGAGAGCGGGAGACGGGATTCGAACCCGCGACATCCACGTTGGCAACGTGGTGCTCTACCACTGAGCTACTCCCGCTGACTCGCCGCCTTGGGCGGAGTCGATTATAGCGCGGTCGGGGGGGCTTGCAAGGCAGCCTGTCGGCGTCCGGAACCGCCTTCGGGCGACTCAACCGGCCAACTCGATCACCTGTTCGAGTTGCGCGGATCGAGCGAGGGCATCGCACATGGTCTGGGTATCGACGGCGTCGTCGATCCAGTCGTCGCGGAGCACACCGGAGTTCACGGCCGCGGCGAAGTTCTCGATCATCAGCACTTCCTGCACGGCTGCGGTGTCGGCTGCGGTGTCGGCTGCGGTGTCGGTCTGTACGACATGTTCGCGTTTGAGTCCATTGCGGTCGTGGATCCAGAACCTGGGCTTGTCCTGGTCCCAGGGCCTGAGGAAGTCGTCGCAGACGAGCGAGGCCTGTGTCCCGGCCACTTCGAACCATTTCCTCAACTCGGTATCAAACCCACAATCGAACGACGCCATTCTCTGCTGGTCGTACCAGAGAATGGCCGAGAGGTTCATATCGACGTCTCGAAACATGCGTGCGGTGGCGAAGACTCGTGTGGGCAGTTGATCGAAGGCCCAGAGCGTGGCACGGCAGCAGTACCAACCGAGGTCACCGAGCGAGCCCCCGGCGGTCTTGGGATCGAGTCTGATGTCGTAATCGGGGATCTCGTCGAAATGAAACGTGAACGCGGAGGTGACTCGTCTGAGTTCCCCGAGTGCTCCGCCGGCAATACAGGCCTTCATCTCATCGGCTCTCGGGTGGTGCACCCACATCACCCCGTCCATCAGCTGCACCTGGTGTTCTCGGCATGCGGCGGCCATTTCGCGGGCCTGTGCCGCATCGACTCCGAGTGGTTTTTCGCAGAGCACGTGTTTGCCGGCCTGTGCGGCTTTGAGAGTCCAATGGTGGTGCATCGAATTGGGCAGCGGGATGTAGACGGCATCGATCTCGGGGTCGTCGATCACTCGCTGGTAGCCCTTTGTGCTACGCGGCACGTTGTGAACCTTTGCCCACTGGCTGGCTCTATCGGCATCGCGGCTGGCGATGAGATCGAGTCGTGCCGTGCGAGCGGCGTGGATCGCGGCGGCGACTTTTTCGGCGATCCTGGCGGTCCCGAGGATGCCGAAGCGGATCTCGCGCCCGTCACCGGCTCCGCTCACGGTTCGGCTCGATTGCGGGCCGCCAGCGCCTCTTCGATTTCCCGCTTGAGGTCTCCGAGCACGATCGGGTGGCCGAGCACTCGGGCGGTGTCGCTGACGCTGGTTTCCAGGCGACCCAGCCAGCCGGTTTGTTCTTTGGAGAGCACGGCGACCTGAGCGATCGGTCGTCCCTGGGTCCGCTGGATCGACTCGGTAAATCCGCTGAGGATTTCGGCTCCGACCGAGCCTCCCATCAGGACCAGGCAATCCGGTGGTGAGGATTCGAGCCGGTTGAGGGCCCGTTGCAGGTCACTCATCAGCAGCACCCGGAACCCTCGACTTGTGAAGAACTCGCGCAGCAGCAGCTGCTGTTCGGGTCTCCGTTCGACGAACATCACGGTCGGTTCGGAGTCGTCGACGATTGTCGAGGAAGCATCTTCTGATGCGGGGGATCGGTTGAGGGTATGTGTTTCGAGTTTCTCGAGGGCATGTCGGAGTTCGTTGGCGGCTTCTTCGGGTCCCTGGTATCGCGAGCCGGGGTTGAGGTGCATCAGTCGGTTGACGATTTCGACGATGTCGTTGGGCAGGTGCGGTTTGACGGTATCGATCGGCTTGGCGTTCCAGTGCCGGCTGAACTGCCCCCGTTCTTCTCGCGTCCTGGCTCGAGGGTAGGGGGGAACTCCGGTGAGCAGTTCGAAGTAGATGGTGCCCAGGAAGTAAAGGTCGCTGCGTGGGTCATTGGCTGGTGCGCCGGTGTTGTCTTCGACCGTCGCATAATCTATGGATCTCTGGGCCCGTTTCTTCTTGCCACCGGGCTGCAGGGCCTCGTCGGCGGCGAGTCCGAAATCGACCAGCTTGGCCTGTCCGTCGGTCGTCAGCAGCACGTTGGAACTCTTGAGATCCCTGTGTGAAATGCCCTTGGCCAGCGCGTACCTGAGTCCCTCGGCGATATCCAGGGCGACCCGGGTGGCCTCGGCAGGCTCGAGTGTTCCTCGGATCTTGATCATGTCGGAGAGGTTGCCTCCAACGATGAATTCCATCGTGAAGAAGTGCCAGTCGGCCTCGGCCCCGATCTCGTAGATCGGCACGATATTGGGGTGCTTGAGCGGCTTGACCAGCCTAGCTTCGCGGTGGAACTGCGCCAGGGCTTCGGGGTCGTCGGCCCAGCGTTGCCTGAGCACCTTGACTCCGACCATCTCGTCGGAGTCGAGCGAGACGGCTCGAAAGACGCGGGCGAAGCTGCCTGATCCGTTGCGGTACAGGAGCTTGGAATTGCCGAGCACCAGCCCGCTGGACTCGCCCTGGCGGAGCTTGTTGGTCTGGTAGGTGGTCAGCAGGCTGCGTCGTTCGAGCGCATCCAGCAGCGCGTCGGTCGTCTTCTGCGCCGTCGGCAGGGCTGAGAGGCCCTGCTGGAGTTCGTCGGAATCGACGAGGCGGAGACGCACGAGCTGCTTGGCAAACTCGTTGAAACTCAAGGCAGCCATGTCGGAGATGGGGTCGCTTCAGAGAGAAAACGGATATGACGGTAGCCGCGACGCCCGGTGTTGCGGGCCGACGGCCGAATGAAAACTGGTGGCGTTGGCCCGCTCCCCCCACTTCATCGATCGTATCAGATTCCTGAAGGCTAGCAAGGTGGGGGGGGAGGAGAGAGGGGAGGCGGGCGGCGGCGGTTGCATCGGGGTCAGACGCCGCCCACCTTCAGTCTTGATCCACCCCCCACGGTCCGCAGGCGGGGCCTGACCCCTTCGGCCAGCCACCCCAATTGCAACAAGGGGGTCAGGCCCCCGCGGGCGAGCCGCTGAAGGTGCAGCAGACCTCATTCGACGCGGGCGTCTGACCCCGTGGCGGCTGAAAAGGGGTCAGGCCGGGCGGGGTCAGTCGGTGAGTGAGCCGTACTTGAGTTCTCCCTGGAGGAGTGTGGCGGTGATATCGAGGGGGTGAGTTGGGCCGGGGTGATGGAAGAGCACGAGATCGGCTCGGGAGCCGGGTTTGAGTTCGATGGTCTCGAACCCGAGCAGCCGGGCGGGGTTGAGTCCGGCCATATCGAAGGCTTGCTGTCTTGAGAGACCGGCGGCGGAGATGGCGTGTGCGACGCAGGTATCGGTTTGCAGGCTGCTGCCGGCGAGCAGTTGGTCCTGTCCGGCGATCACGATCCGTCCATCCTCGAGGATTTCCACTTTCATCGACCCTTCCTCGTAGATCCCCGGCGGGCAGCCGGCCAATCCGGCGGCGTCGCAGGTGATGATGGTCCGCGAGGCCGACTTGGTCTTGATGACGGCCCGAATCACGCTTTCGGGCAGGTGGTGTCCATCGGTGATGATGCTGGCCCAGAGCCTGGGTTCGGCGAGTTGTTCCCAGATGTAGTTGGGGTGTCTTCTGATGGTTCCGTGGGCGCCATTGCCCAGGTGGGTACTGAGTCGTGCTCCGGCGTCGACGGCGGCGGTGATCTGTTGGGGTTCTGCGGCGGTGTGTCCGATGGCGACGACGACCCCATCGCGGGTGACCTGCCGAATGAAGTCGAGTCCTCCCTGGGCTTCGGCCGCGAGCGTGACCAGCCGGATTCGTCCTCCAGAGGCCTCCTGCAACCGGCAGAACTCGTCGTAGTCGGCCGCGCGAACGTGTTCCAGCGGGTGGGCGCCTCGAGGCCCATCTTCGGCGGAGATGAAGGGACCTTCGAGGTGGCAGCCGGGGACCATGGCCTGGACCCAGTCGTGTCGACGGCAGGCCTCGTCGATGGCCGAGAAGCCTGCCGCGAGGGCTTCGAAGGAGGCGGTGATCAGCGTGGGACACAGCCGCGTGATGCCGAAGGCGAAGTGCGGTTCCAGGGCACCGATCACGTCGTCGGCGGTGAGGCTGTCGTTGGAGAACCAGGTTCCGCCGTGTCCGTTGATCTGCAGGTCGAAGAAGGCCGGAGCGACCAGCGGCCAGCGGTCGGCGGAGGTGTCGGGCCAGGCCGGCACGATCCGCTCGATGTGTCCCTCGACGATCTCGATCGTGACCGGTTCGCCGGTGTCGTAGCGTCGCGCCTTGATCGTGAAAGGTGTGCAGCTCATCGAGTGGTCTCATCACGAGTGAACAGTGCGTGGCAGTCGAGGAGCCTGGTGCCCTCCTGATCGGTCACGGCGTAGGGCGTGGGTCCCCAGAGGCTGACTCCGGCGTGACGTCCCTGGGCGTCGAGGGCATAGAAGGTGAGGTTGTAGGTGGGTCGGTTCTGGTCATCGAGCAGTCGTGTCGGCGTGTGGGCAATGATCCGCTTCAGGACCAGGGTGGCGGCGTCCCGAGGCGACTGTCCGCCTCGCATCGCTTCGACGACCGCAAAGCTGCCCAGGTCGCCGAGATTCGCTTCGCCCCGCCCGGTGCTACCACACGATCCGACCTGGTTGTCGACATAGAGTCCGGCTCCGATGATCGGCGAATCGCCGACCCGGCCGGGTCTCTTGAAGGCCAGCCCGCTGGTGGACGTGGTGCAGGAGATCTCGCCCAGGGCATTCCGGGCTGCACAGTGAATGGTCCCGGTCGGGCGGTGGTAGTCGGGCCCGAACCGGCCGACCGCCGCCTGTGAGGCTTCGGTGGCGGGTTCGAGAGTCGCGTCGTCGCTGGGCGAGTCGGTCGAGGAGGGGGTCGAGTCGGCCGAATCGGTCGAGGGGGTCTCGATCTTGAAGAACTCGATCACATCCGGATGCAATTGGTCATCTTGAGCCGGCAGCCAGTCCTGTCGATCCGAGAGGGTTTCTTTCCAGTGCAGCCAGATGCGGCGGGCCTTGTCGGTGAGCAGATCTTCTGAGGCGAAGCCGTGGGCCACAGCGAACCGGGCGGCTCCGTCGCCGGCGAGCAGGACGTGGTCGGAGCGATTGAGCAGATGCAGTGCGACTCGTGCGGCGTGTCGCACTCCCTTGAGTGCCGCGACGCCGGCAGCGGCGTGGGTGGGCCCGTGCATTACGGCCGCGTCGAGTTCGACCTCGCCGTCTTCGTTGGGCAGGCCGCCGTAGCCGACCGAGGTATCGTCGGGGTCGTCTTCGACCAGTTGCACTCCGGCGACAACTGCTTCGAGCGTGTCGATGCCGCGGGAGATCTGATCGAAGGCGAGCCGGGTTGCCTGGAGTCCGTTCTTGGAGGCGATGGCGACCGGGGGTGCGTTCATCGGGTGGTCCCGCCGGGTTTCCGGGTGCGGGTGGGATCAGACGTCGGGGTGTTCTTCGTGCCAGTCGGTTCTGTGCTGGTACTCGGCCGCGATCCCCAGCAGCGTCGTTTCGCTCCAGGCTCGACCGACCAGGTGCAGCCCCGTCGGCATCTTGTCTTCGCCGAATCCGTTGGGGACGGTGATCCCGGGGATCCCCGCTGCGTTGCCGGCTGCGCCGATCCGGCTGGAGTGGTGTCCGCGGCGGTATTCGGAAAACGACTGGTCGTTGGGATAGGCGACGGTGGAGAGCGTGGGAGCGACGAGTGCATCGACGCCTTCGAAGAGTTGATCGAGGGCCGACTGGATCTTCGGCCGGATTCTCATGGCGTTGATGTAGTCCCGGGCCGGGATCATCATGGCGGCGTGAGCTCCCCAGCGGTCTTCCGGAGCGGTCATCTGCCAGATGTCTCCACTGGTGAGGAGCCCCTCGAATGCCGCGGCCATGTCGCAGGAGATCAGTGTCCCGGCCACGTCCTCGTAGGGCAGGTCGGGCAGAGAGACCTCGCCGATCTGGCAGAACTTTTCGAGTTTTTCGAGTGACTTGCGGAAGTTCTTCCTGACGGCCTTCTGCACGTGCTTGTCGCAGTCGGCGATGACGGCGATTTTTGTAACGGTCCCGGTCCCGGTCTTGGACTTGGACTTGGACTTGGACTTGGACTTGGACTTGGACTTGGACTTGAGCCTGGGGGGCTGGGACCATTCGAGGGTCTTGTCGACGCTGGTGGCGTCGGCCGGGTCGTGTCCGGAGATGGCCGTGAGCACCAGGCCGCAGTCGTCGGCGGTGCGGCCCATCGGTCCCAGCTTGTCCATGGTCCACGAGAGAGCCATGGCTCCGTGTCGGCTGACTCTGCCGTAGGTCGGTCTCACGCCGGTGATCCCGCAGAACCCGGCGGGGTTCATGATCGAGCCCCAGGTCTCGCTGCCGATGGCAAACGGGACCAGCCCGGCTCCGACCGCCGACCCCGGTCCGCTCGAGGAGCCTCCGGACCAGCGGCCGGTGTCCCAGGGATTCAGTCCGGCTCCGGTGAAGCTGGCATCAGACTGCTTGTACCCGAGTCCACCGGCGATCTCGACCATCGCCAGCTTCGCCGCCAGCACGGCTCCGGCTTCCCTCAGCTTGACGATCACCGTGGCATCGGCGTCGATGACGCGGTCCTTCATGGGAGCCGCGCCCCAACTGGTGGGGATGCCCCGGGTGGCCAGCAGGTCCTTGGCTCCGTAGGGGATGCCGTGCAGGGGGCCGAGGTCGCGGCCGACGGCCAGTTCGGTGTCGGCTCGCCGGGCCTCTCGACGGGCCAATGTGCCGGTGACCGTCGCCACGGCGTTGTACCTGGGGCCGAGGCGTTCGAGCCGATCGAGAAAGAACTCGGTCAGCTCCAGCGACGTGTAGTCGCCTCGACGCAGGCCCCGACCCAGGCGACGGATCGAGGCGAAGGCGTGTTTGTCTTTCAGGGGCATGGCGCGAGAAAGGAGAAAGGAGAAAGGAGAGAACGGGGAGTTGGGATCAGGGGCCTGGTGGATCGGCGGCGAAGAGGAAGCCGGGTTCGTCGGCGTTTTCCAGTGGGAAGCTGCTGAGTCGTCGTGAGCGGGCGAGGTCGCTTCGAAGATCGGTGTAGATGCCCTGCAGGACGTCCTGGTCCTCGAGCCTCTTGTCGGGGTACCGCTGACGGATCGTCTCCAGCAACAGCGCCGCCGGTGGTGGGGGTTCCGGATCGGGCTTGGTGGCCCTTTTCGGTTCTGGCTTCGGTTCTGGCTTGTCGGTTTGCTTTGGCTTCTTGTCGTCGGCGTTGGCTTGGAGCGTGGTGGCTGCGGTGGCTGCGGTGGCTGCGGCTAGGGTGCGTGCGAAGTCGCGTCGGTTGACGGGGTCGGGGGTGGAGTTTGGGGTCATGGTGTGTCGGGGCCGGTGCGTGCTGAGTGGTGAGAGGGGCGAGTATAGCCTGAGCGGGTTGTTGGCGAGAGTGATGGATGGTCGAGTTTCGTTGTGTGGTGCGTTAGGATCGGCGGGGAGTGGCCGAGTTGTAGTTGGGTGTGATCAATGTATTTGAAGATGGCCAAGCGGTTCCTGCTGGAAACCGACAAGCGACTGGCGTGGAAGTTCTTCCGCAACATGGGCGTGGGCGGAGTCCGTTCGGTTGTGAAGTACAAGCGTCGCCTGAAGCGGGGCGAGTTCTTTCCTCCCTTCCTTTATGTCTCGATCATCAACAGCTGCAACCTGCGTTGCCAGGGTTGCTGGGTGGACGTATCGGCCAAGCAGGAGCGGATTGACATCGAGGCGATGTCGAAGTTGATCAGCGAGGCCCAGGAGATGGGCAACGTCTTCTTCGGGATTGTCGGTGGTGAGCCGTTCATGCATCCGGAGATCCTGGAGATCTTCCGGCGACATCCGAAGTGTTACTTCCAGGTCTTCACCAACGGTCATTTCATCGACGGCGAGGTGGCTGCGGAGTTGCGTCGATTGGGCAACGTGACGCCGTTGATCAGTGTCGAGGGGACCGAGATCATCAGCGACGAGCGTCGTGGCCGCGAGGGCGTTCTGAGTCAGACTCTGCAGGGCATCCAGAATTGCCTGGACCACAAGCTGTTCACCGGCGTGTGCACCAGCCTGTGTCGCACCAACATCGACGACCTGTTGACAGACGAGTGGATCGATCGGCTGATCGAGATGGGAGTGCTGTACACGTGGTTTCACGTTTACCGGCCGATGGGACCGGACGCCTGTGCCGATTTGTGTCTGACTCCCGAGCAGCAGGTGCGGGTCAGGAAGTTCGTGGTCGAGACCCGCGTGAAGAAGCCGATCGTGGTGATTGACGCGTACCACGATGGGGCGGGCAAGTCGTTGTGTCCGGCGGCCACCGGCATCAGCCATCACATCAATCCCTGGGGTGGGATCGAGCCGTGCCCGATCATCCAGTTCGCTTCCGAATCGATCTACGACGACCCCGAGTTGCCCGACTCCCAGCAGCGGACCCTGGGCGAGAAGATGGTGCAGTCGGAGTTCCTCTCGGACTTCCGCAAGTTGGCTCAGCAAACCACCCGCGGCTGCATCGTGCTCGAGCGTCCCGACCTGCTGCGGGACCTGGTCGTGCGGCACGGTTCCCGGGATGTGACGGCCCGTCAGACTGCTTTGGCCGAGCTGGAGGCGATGGAGATCCGGACGTCTCAGTACCATCCGGGCCAGGAGATCCCCGAGAAGAGCTGGGTGTATCGGCTGGTGAAGAAGTTCTTATACAACGACTTTGGCGTTTATGACGGTCATGACCACAGTGCCAGTTCGGCTCCGGCGGTGCTCGAGTTGCCGACGGTTGTGGTCGAGGACGAACCGGTTGGCGTCTAGCGGGTCGCGGGCGTGCTAGAGTGTGATTGAGCGGGGCGGTGTGTCCTGTTGGCTGTTTCACGAGTTCCCGAGTTCGCCGCGGAGCCGATTCATGCGAGAGGTCAGTTGGGTAACACCGATCGTGCTCCTGGTGCTGGCCGGGACCGCCTCGGCACGCGACATCCTGATCTATGGCGTCCCGGTCCGCCGGGGTGACTTCGTAGCCGGGACGGTCGAGTTTGTCCGGGGCGACAGCGTGGCGATCGACATGGGTTATGTCGACGGAGTGGTCTCGGGCCAAAGGCTCCGAGTCTACCGCCGTGTGGGCGGGGACCTGAGGATTTCGGGTGTTGTGATTGTGGGGTTGGTCCAGCGGCGTCAGTCGATCGTGACGGCGCGGACGAGGGTCCCGATCCGTGCCGGCGACGCGGTGGTGATTTCCGCCTCGGAACTGGCCATCTGGGCCGAACCACGTAACCGGCGGTATGACGAGCGTCTGCGGCGGCAGGTGGCCAAGCCCAGGGAATTCGGCTACGACACGCGGGAGACGGAGATCGATGAGGTGGACTTGCTGGAGGGGCGTCGCAGGAACAGGTTGAAGCTGCTCGAGTGGAGTCGCCGGGTGAAGGAGGCACGTCCCTCGGCACGAGTGCTGTGGGACCTGACCAATCTGAAGACGCGGCGGAGGGACTTCATCGAGAAGCTCGAGTCGTATGGCAGCTCGTTTCGGTACCGCAGTCGGAAAGAGCGTGAGAACGCGTCGTTCACGACAACGGTGCAGCCGATCCAACCCTCGCTGCCCCAGGCCGGGCAGCCGTACGAGGCCAGGGTGGTCGCGCCGGTCGAGACCAGGAAGAGCGTGGCGAAGAAGTATTCCGGGCCGCCTCGCCGGATTCCTCGAGTGGTTCCACTGGCTCGCCGGGTGTCGCAGTACCTGGGACGTGGGAACACTCGGTAGGTGTGGGGGAGGGGTGCTCGTGGGCCGGGACAGGCACTCCCGTCGGTCCGCCGAAGGCGGAAGCCAGTTCCCTTCGATTGGCTAGAGGTGTTTTTTCCACCAGTTGAGGATTTCGCCGAGTCGGTGGATTCTCAGGTCCGGCGGACCGCAGCGGCTCATGCCGTGGCTGGTTTCTCGGGGGTAGCGGACGAACCGCGTGGGGACTCCGAGCATTTTCAGGGCCGCAAAGACCTGTTCCCCCTGCTCGACGTTGCAGCGGAGGTCACCTTCGCTGTGGATCACCAGGGTGGGGGTGGAGACGTTTCGGATCGAGCGGATCGGGCTTTGTCTCCAGATCTCCTGGTTGTCGTCCCAGGGATTCCCCGGCCAGTATTCGCCGGGGACCAGCGGATAGTCGCTCGAGCCGGCCATGCTGACGAGGTTGGCGACACAGCGGTCGGTGATGGCTGCTGCGAAGCGGTCCGAGTGTGTGATGGCCCAGTTGGTCATGTATCCTCCATAGCTGCCTCCGGCGATCCCGATCCGTCGCGGGTCGATGTCGGGGTGCTGTTCCATGAACCCGGCGACGGCCTGCACATCGACCCAGTCGGCTTCGCCCCATCGCCCCTGTATGGCGGTGCAATGGTCTTCTCCGTACCCCTTGCTGCCTCGGGGATTGCTGAACACGACAACATGTCCGGCGGCGGCCAGCACCTGGAACTCGTGAAAGAAGGTGGTGCCGTAGAGTGCATGGGGCCCACCGTGCACCTGGAGCACACCGGGTCTCCGCCTGGATCCTCTCGAGCGTCCCGGCGGCTTCATCACCCAGGTGTGGACCCGGGTGCCGTCTTCGGCGGTGATCCATTTCTCGAGGGGTGCCGAGAGTTCCAGTTGTTCCAGCAGCGGCTGGTTGAACCGGGTCAGGGTCCGTGTCGAGAATTCCTTGAGTTTCTGCCCGCCGCGGATCTCGGCCACCGCGGCTTCGGGCAGCGTCACGGCATCGCTGGTGCACACGGCCATCAGTCGTCCGTCGGCGGTGAGGTTACCCATCACGGTCGAGGCGGGTCCGGAGCTCAGCAGTCGCACCTGTCCACCGGCGACCGGCACGGTGGCCACGACGCTGGCTCCATGCCAACCGAAGCCCATCAGCACGTGCCGTCCATCGGCGGTGAATTCGTAGTGGACGCCGAAGGCGGCTTCGGAGGTATCGGAGATGACGGTTGCCGAGAGGCAGAAGTCGGTGTGGCCGGTGAGGTTCTTGAGATCGGAGCCGTCGAGTTGGCAGGAGAAGAGGTGCGTGTTGCGGACCCCCCATGTTTCACGGCCCTCGCGGCCGGCAAACAGCACCCGCTTGCCGTCGGGGCTGTAGCGGGCTGCGGATTTCCAGCCATCGGGCAGCCCGGTGATCCGGCTGACCCGCCCGGTCTCGGCATCGACGCGAAACAGCGCGTCCTTCCAGGGAGTCAGCAGCGGTTCGCGGCTGACGTTAGTGGCGATCAGCAGTTCGCCGGAGTCGGGGGACCAGTCAAAGGAGAACGAGGGTGCACATCCGCGGGCGAACAGCAGCCGGTCTTGACCGGTGCGCACGTCGAGAAGGTACAGCCGAAACCGTGCGCTACCGAAGTAGCCGTCTCCATCGAGGCGATAGAACAGGTCTTCGATTTCCCACGGCGGCGTGCTGCTTCCGGAGTCTTCTCGGAGTGTTTCGGCCGCCTCGGTCCGGTCGGGATCGGTTTCCCGGAACGAGACCGCCAGGGTGCTTCCGTCGGGCGACCAGGCCCAGTCGCCGATGGTCCCCTCGGGGAACCCGCTCAGCGGACGGGCTTCTCCTGCGTCGGATTCGAGCAGGTAGATCTGCGGCTGTCGCTTGTCGCGGGCCGAGGTGAAGGCGACAGAACGTCCATCGGGAGACCAGCGGCCGTGGCTGTCGCGGTCGCCGGAAGTGAACTGTCGAGCGTCCTGGTTGCCTTCGACTTCGGTGATCCAGAGATTCGAGACGACCTGGTTCCGGTCATCGACGTGGCCGCGGCACAGCAGCACGCGGTGGCCCTCGGGTGAGACCTGGGGGTCGGAGACGGAGATGAACCTGGTGAGGTCGTCGGAGGTGATGGGCCGCCGGTGCGGGGTCGACTTGGCCATGAACGGGCTCCGGGTTGGTTGAGGGGTGCAGGGTCGACGGCGGAGATCATATCCCACGGCGGTGCAGGTGTCGCAAGTGGACGGCTCGAGTGGACTCGGTACAATCTCCGTCGATGTGACTGCTTGTAGAGAGAGGTCAGAGAATGTTGCGAACCGGGATGTTTGTGTTACGGTTGCCGTTGCGGATGCTGTTGCTGGCGGGATGTGTGGGGCTGGTTGCCGGCGGGGATCGGGCACTGGGCGAAGAGTCCCTGGCGAAGCGGGCCCGAGCGGTGCGGCAGGTGATTGCTCATCGCGGTTCGAGTTCGGATCGGCCCGAGTGCACTCTGGCGGCATTGCGTCGTGCGATCGAGGTGGGAGCGACGGCGAGCGAAGTTGACGTCCGCCTGACGCTTGACCGCCAGCTCGTGATTCTCCACGACCAGACGCTCGATCGGACCACCAACGGCACGGGGAAGATCGGTTCGAAGACGCTGGCGGAGGTCCGCCGGTTGGACGCGGGGAGCTGGTTCGACGCGAAGTACCGTACCGAGCGGGTGCCGACTTTGCGTGAGGTGCTGGAGGTAGGCCGAGGCAAGATCGACGTGCTGCTGGATCTCAAGGAGCAGGGTGAGGTCTACGATCGCCAGGTGGCCGAGTCGGTCAAGAAGTACGGGTCTGCGAAGCAGACGATCGTCGGAGTCCGCAGCGTCGCTCAGGCTCGGCGATTCCGTCGCCTGTTGCCCAAGTCGCGTCAACTGGGTCTGATTCCTGATCCCGACTCAATCGAGGCATTCGTCGAGGCGGGCGTCGAGACGATCCGCCTGTGGCCTCGATGGGTCAAGGCCGAGCCCAGGCTGGTGGCTCGTGTTCATCGCTTGAAGGTGGGTCTGCACGTCAACGGCAGCAACGGGGCGCCCAAGGAAGTGGCAGCGGCGTTGGCTCACCGACCGACCTCGTTGTCGAGTGATGATCCGGGTCGGCTGGTCCGGACGCTGAAGGCGATCGCCGGGGGGCGCGAATGATCGGTGGCTTGGAGTTGCTGTTGATCCTGGGTGTTGTGCTGGGCGGGTTGGTGGCTGTGACGGTGGGCATTGTGTTTGTGGTCAGACATTTCACGAGAAGGGATGACGACTGAGGAGTTCTCGCAGGCTCCGGCTGCCTCTCCGACCGACCTGCCGAGACTGGTGATTGACCTGGGGGGGGACGAGCAGTTCGTCGAGGTGGTCGCTGCGTTGAAGCGTGGCGAGAGTGCCACGGTCGACGGAGCGTGGGGGTCGGCTTGCGCGCTGGCTCTGGCCGGGATCGCCCGCGAACGGGTTTCGGCGTTTCTGGTCGTGGTGCCTCGGGTGGGCGAGGTCGAGTCGATGGCGGCGGACCTGGCCGCGTTTGCTCACGCTCCACCGGTCGTGTTTCCTGCGTGGGAGACGTTACCCGAGGAGCACGACACGGCGGACCCGGTGTTTGCTTCGCGGTTGAGAGCGTTGCGGGCACTTCAGAGCCCGTCGAATCCTCCGGTCGTGGTCACCAGCATCGCCGCCTTGATGCAGCCGGTCCCCAGTCGGGCACATCGAGCCGCTTCGACCCGCAGGTTCGAGACCGGCCAGGTGACAGATCCCGAGGAACTGCTGTCCTGGCTGGTGTCTCGGGGCCTGGAACCGACCACCGCGGTGGCATTGCCCGGTGAGTTCAGCCGTCACGGCGGGATTATCGACATCTTTGCTCCCGACGCGGTCGACCCGGTGCGGCTGGAGTTCTTCGGAGACGAGATCGATTCGATCCGGACGTTTGATCCCGAGACGCAGCGTCAGTTGGAGGTCAGTGAGGCGATCGAGTTGTGCCTGGTCGAGCCGACCGGAGCCGAGTCAGTTGCGGAGGGTGAGTTGTTGAGCGAGTCGCTGCCGGCGGGGACGTGGGTGGGCCTGGTCGAGCTGCCGGATCTGCAGCGTGAGGGCCAGGAGCTGCGTGCCCGGGTGGAACGTCGCGAGGGATTGGTCTCGGTCGAGGACGTCTTCGGGGCTCTGATGGAGTTCCCCAGCGTGGTGGTGGCGGAGCTGTCGGCGGCGAGTATGGAGACGACCTGTCATCTGTCGATCGAGTCGATCGAGCGTTTCAGTGGTCCTCGGACCGGGGCCCTGGAGGAGTTGCAGGAGACACTGGGTCCCGACGAGCGTGTGCTGGTGGCCTGTCACAACCAGGCCCAGCAGCAGCGGCTTGCCGCGATGCTCTCGGAACTGCCCGCGTCGCAGAGCGAGGGTGCGAGTCGGCTTCTCGAGAAGGTGCAGTTGTGCCAGGGGCGGTTGAGCCGGGGCTTCCGGCTGGTGCGTCAGCGGCTGATCGTGCTGGGTGACAACGAGTTGTTCACTCGGACCGAGGTCGGTGCCCAGACTCAAAGAACCCGCCGCGACGCACGGGCGATCGACAGTTTCCTGGACCTCGAGCCCGGCAACCTCGTGGTCCACCTGGCTCATGGAATCGGCCGCTACCGCGGCCTGAAGTTGCTGGATCGTGACGGTCATTCCGAGGAGCACCTGTCGTTGGAGTTCCGTGACCGGGTGCAGTTGTACGTGCCGGTTTCGCTGATCCACCTGGTCCAGAAGTACGTGGGCCCGTCCAAGACGACTCCCGAGTTGTCCAGGGTGGGCGGATCGACGTGGGAGCGGAAGAAGAAGCGTGTGGCCGAGGCGGTCAACGACCTGGCCTCGGACATGCTGCGGCTGCAGGCGGCCCGTGGGGCTCAACCGGGTCTGAGCCATCCCGAGGGGAGTCACTGGCAGCAGGAGTTCGCCCAGGCGTTTCCCTACACCGAGACGCCCGACCAGGCCGAGGCGATCGGGGAGGTGGGAAGTGACATGCTGCGATCGCGGCCGATGGACCGGTTGTTGTGCGGAGACGTGGGGTACGGCAAGACCGAGGTGGCGATGCGGGCGGCGTTCCAGGCGATCGACGGCGGCCGCCAGGTGGCGATCCTGGTGCCGACCACGGTGCTGGCCGAGCAGCACTTCCGGACATTTTCTGAGCGGATGGCCGAGTTCCCGGTCACGATCGAGTCCCTTTCGCGGTTCAAGACTCGTCGCCAGCAGCAGCAGACCCTGGCCCGGCTGGCCGAGGGGACTGTCGACGTGGTGATCGGCACGCACCGCCTGGTGCAGAAGGACGTGATTTTTGCCGACCTGGGCCTGTTGGTGATCGACGAGGAGCAGCGGTTCGGGGTCGCCGCCAAGGAGCTGCTCAAGACGATGCGATTGGAGGTGGATGTGCTGACGATGACGGCGACTCCGATCCCCCGCACCCTGCACATGTCGCTATTGGGCATCCGCGACATCTCGAACCTGCAGACGGCTCCGCGGGACCGGCTCGCGATCGTGACCCGGATTGCTCGCGACGACGACGAATTGATCCGGCAGGCGATCGTGCGTGAGTTGAACCGCAACGGGCAGGTGTTCTTTGTTCACAACCGGGTGCACGACATCCACCTGATCGTCGAGCGGGTCGAGTCGATCGTGCCGGAGGCTCGGGTGGGGGTGGTCCACGGTCAGATGCGTGAGTCGGATCTCGAGCACGAGATGCTCGAATTTGTTGCCGGCCGCACCGACGTGCTGGTGGCGACGACGATCATCGAGAGTGGCCTGGACATCCCCAACGCGAACACGATCTTCATCCACGACGCGGACCGTTACGGGCTGGCGGATCTGCACCAGTTGCGGGGCCGGGTGGGCCGCCACTCCCGGCGGGCGTACTGCTACCTGCTGCTGCCGTTGGTGCGACCATTGAGCCAGGTGGCTGCGCGGAGGCTGAAGGCGGTTGAGGAGTACAGCGAGCTGGGGGCGGGGTTCAAGATCGCGATGCGTGACCTAGAGATTCGTGGAGCGGGCAACATCCTGGGGACCCAGCAAAGCGGTCACATTGCCACGGTCGGCTACGAGTTGTATTGCCGGCTGCTGGAGAATTCGGTCCGGCGTCTGCAGAAGTTGCCTCCGCGGGAAGACCGTCACGTTTCGGTCGACCTGCCGGTGGCGGCGTTCCTGCCCGAGGGCTACGTGCCCGGTGGTCGTCACAAGGTCGACGTCTACCGTCGCATCAGTTCCGCGGCGGATGTCGGTGTGCTGCGGGAGATCGGTGACGAGTTGCGGGACCGGTTCGGGCCATTGCCCGAGCCGGCCGGCCGGTTGCTCGAGTTACGGCAGGTGGCGTTGTGGGCGACGGGGTGGGGCATCGAGGCGATTCGGATCGAGACTCGCCGCGACGGGCAGGGTCCCTTCGTGGTCCTGGAATGCGTCGATTCGGAGCGGATTCGCCCGCTGGCCGCCGGCAGTCAACACACGATCCGAATTGTCGACAAGCGGCAGGCCTGCGTGGTACTCGAGCAGGAAGAGACCGACGGGGCCCAGTTGCTGGAGCTGGTCAAAGAGGTGTTGCAGCCCTCATAGGCCGTTCCTATACTCCCGCCCCTCTCACACTCTCTTCCCCACGGGGTCTCCGCCGCGGAGCCCTGGACCGGACGGAACCGGCCCAATGACCAGACCCCTTCTCGTGTTATCGCGGTGGCTCGGTGCGTCCGGACCCCTCTGGGCGTGCGTGGTTTTGAGTTTCCTGAGTGGCCTGGCCGGTTGCCGCGGCTTGCCGTGGTCCTCGACCGACGGAACGGTCCGGGCTTCGAGTCTGATCGATCCGATCTCGGTGGCCGAAGATTTACAGATCCACGACGGATCGCGGGTCGAGCCGGCCGGGTTGCAGCTGTCGCTTCCCTCGCCAAAGTCCGACTGGCTGGCCGGCACTCACGTGGTGGCGATCGTCAACGGCGAGCCGATATTTGCCAGCGAGGTACTGCATCGTCAGTCGCAATCTCTGGCGGCCGCCCGCGAGCAGCTTCCCGGTCCGCGTTACCGGGTGCTTCAGGAGGAGCTGATCCGCAAGCAGCTCAAGGGCTTTGTCGACCGCCGCCTGATGGCCCAGGCCATGATGAATGGTCTCGAGCACGATCGGCATGAATTCCTCGACAAGCAGCTCGACACGATCTTCACCAAGCAGGAACTTCCCCAGCTGCTCGCCGGTCGCAAACTGCAGTCGATCGTGGAGTTGAAGCGGAAGTTGGCCGAGGAAGGCACGTCGTTGGAGGTGCTCAAGGAGGACTTCCATCAGCAGCAGTTGGCCATGGAATACCTCAGGCAATCGGCAAACCCGCGGACCAGTTTTTCACCTGCGGAGATGATGTCGTGGTACCGCGAGCATCTCGACGAGTTCCAGACAAAGCCTCGAGTCCGCTGGAGTCAGATCCTGGTCTCGGTGGCCCAACACACCGATCGCGACGCCGCGTTGCGGGTGATCGAGTCCACTCGTCGCAAGCTGCTCACGGGGTCGGATTTCTCGACGTTGGCCCAGGAAGTTTCCGACGGTCCGGCGGCCGCCGATGGAGGGACATGGGACTGGACCGACCGCGAGAGTTTCCAGGACAAGCGGATTTCCGAGGCTCTGTTCCGGTTGCCGGTCGGGACTCCCAGCCGCATTTTCGAGGGCGAGGGTTTCTTCCAGCTGGTTGTCGCGACCGAGCGTGAAGACGGGGGCGCGGCGAAGTTCGAGACGGTCCAAGCGAAGATCGAGGTCCGGCTGGGCGAAGAGAACCGTGCCCAGGAAATGGAGCGGGTGGTGGGGGAATTGCAGTCGGGCGCCCAGGTCACCACGGTCTTTGATCAGCCGGGCCGTCCCTTCCTGCAGGACGTCCTCAAGCGGGCCCCGGCCACGGAGGCCACCGGCACAGCACAACCCATCGATGATGCCAGTGGTCCTTTACAGGAGCGTTGGCAGGGGAAAAAGGAAATCCCGCGCGAACGGGGTTGACCCGCTTGACGGCGATGCACTATTCCCCCCGCCCCCCCGCTGTACTCACTCCTCAACTCACTCCGAGTCGTCCCCCTTCTCATCTCACCTCAAAGACGACTCGTCACTCACTTCGACTCTCCAGACTCACCCCACCAACAATTGAATCTGATCTGACTCGTCACGAGCTGTTGCCCGGGTAATCGACCTGGAACGGCCGGGCGCCTTTTCGGCCCGTCCTGTTCCCGGAAGAGAGCCAGGCCACGCCGGACTCTGGAATGACCCGGAGTCGGTGGCCACGGTGACCGCCGCGACCAGTCTCGCGGAGGAATTCCGGTGCGAAAGGCTCTTGGACTGTTTGCGTGTACGGGTTTTGTGGCCCTGGGACTGTGGCTCTTCTTGCCCGCCAACACGCCTCGCAACCTCTCGGCTCAGACAGGAGTCGGTCAACCAGGGACAGGAGCGACGGGGCCAGCCCTACCGGCAACAGCCGGTGACACCGCTCCCTCACCCCGGAAGTCTCTGCCGATGGAGGCGGCCCCGGCCGCAGCGTCATCCGGCTTGATTCGAGCTGTACTGCCAGAGACCACTCCCACGGCGAGTTCGATTCCGGCAGCCGCGATCACGTCTTCGAGCCCAACGGCTCCGGCCGCCGGCTCGCTCACCACCGCACGCATCCTGAAGCTGCGGATCCGAGACCAGCTGGAGATGGCCCAAAAGGCGATGGAACGGGGTGATCGTTCCGAGGCCTTGCGGCTGGCCGAGTCAGCCCAGCTGGTTGCCCGCAGCGCGGGTCTCGAGTTTGCCGCAGGAGAAACGAGTCCGAACCAGATCCTGGCTCGACTCCGGTCCCCGACAGCCCAGGCATCCTCACAGCAGTTGGCCGACTTGATCGCGCGGGCCCGAACGGCCGGTGCGACCGGACGACTGGCCCAGGCACTCAGCCTGGCCGCCCAGGCCGATCGCCTGGCCCGAGAGCACAAGCTGCCTCTCGCACCGGGTACGCCTCGGCCATCGCTGCTGGTTGCCGCCTACGAAGTGAAACTCCTCCAGGCCTCCTCGGGGCTGAACAAAGCGTCATTGGCCAAACGGATCCAGACGCGGGTCACTGACTACATGGTGGCTGCGACCAAGCAGGAGGCCGCGGGTCGGTACCAGGAGGCGTTGCGACTGGCGACTGTGGCCGACCTGTTGGCTACGCACCAGAAGCTGACCTTCCCGCAGGGTGCGGTGACACCTCAGCAGCTGATCGCCCGCATCGAGGCGGCTCATCCGGCGGTCCGGCCGGGAACTCTGCCCCCACAACCGGCCACCAGCCCTGCTCTGCCCAACTCGCCCAAGGATCGAGCCCAAGTCCTGATTGCCGAGGCCCGGAAACTCCTCAAGGCGGGCAGGCTCTCGGATGCTTGGGCACAGGCCGAAGCGGCCCGCCGCCTCAACGTGACCTGGGACCTGCTCGAAGACCGACCCCGCTTCGTCCTGCAGGATATCACCGACACACAGACCCGTTTGGCCGCAGCCGATCCTCCGGCAGCGACCAACCCGATCACCAAGCCCCCGATGACCAATCCGCGAACGTTGCCGGTTCCGATTGCAGGTTCTGGCGGCGTGGCGCGTGCGATCCGCAAAGCGGGAGTGGGTTCGCGTGACCCCAGCGTGGGACCTCCGAGGGGAACCACGGTCCTGGACCGGTACAACGTGGGCCTGTCGCACCTGGGTCGTGGCGACCGCGAGGCGGCCTACCGGGTCTTCCTGGACGTATTCCGCAGCGGCGAGAAGCTGGATCGTGTCCGTTCTCAGCAGCTGGAGGACTTCCTCCGCGAGCTTGCGCCTCGAAATGCCAGAGGCGTCCGCACGGCGTCCTCCGAAACATCTCCGGCGGCCAAGCCGGGACCTGCTGATGCGATCGCGATTGCTCAGGAGAAGCAGAGGCTGGTATTCGAATCACTCCGCAGCCGGGCGCTCAACGCGGTCTTCAAGGCTCACAAGATCAAGGAAGACGATCCCGACAAGGCTCTGCAGGGTCTCGACGAGATGCTGGCGGCGGTCAACACGGCCGGTCTCGACAAGTCGTTGGCCGATCGTCTGAAGGCTCAACTGACCAATGCCCGCAGTGCGATTGCCGCTCAGCGCGATCTCAGGGCTCCCCAGGTGGCTCAGACGAAGCGGAACAAGGAGATCGAGGCTCAGTTCGAGGCCGAGCAGCAGCACAAGATCCGTGTCGAGCAGGAGATTGCCGAGCTGGTCGACAAGTACAACGAGTTCTACCGCGACCGGCGTTTCGAGGAGGCGGAGATGATCGCCCGCCAGGCGCGGGAACTGAATCCTCACCTGCCGGTCGTCGTAACCATGTTCCATAAGGCGATTTTTGCACGGCGGAGCGAGATCAATGATCGTCGTCGCGAGGACGTCGACGCGAGTCTGTGGGACGCTCTGAACGACGTCGAGATGGCGATGGTCTTTCCCATGGACGACTACGCCTATCCGGGTCGCCAGGAGTGGGCCGACCTGGTCAAGCGTCGCAAGCGTTACGGGCATCCGGACAACCGGGCTCGCAGCACCGAGGAACTGCAGATCGAGAAGAGTCTCAACTCGCCGATCTCGCTGCACTTCGACGAGGCGCCACTCAAGGAGGTGATCGACGAGATCCGCCAGCTGATCGAGATCAACATCGTGATCGACAAGCTGGGTCTCGAGGAGGTCGGTGCCACGACCAACTCGCCGGTCTCGATCGATCTCAACGGCATCAAGCTCAAGAGTATCCTGAACCTGATGCTCGAACCGCTCGACCTGGACTACACGATCCAGGACGACGTGCTGAAGATCACGAGCACGATCCGTCAGCAGGGTCGTCTGATCACCGCGACGTATCCGGTCGCCGATTTGGTCGTGCCGCTGGAGATCGGCACGCCGATCGACGGGACGCTTTCAAGTTTCGGCGTTGGCACATCGCAGGATCCCTCACGACAATCGACTGGCCAGCTGTCGGTTGGCAGCACTTCGGCTCAGTTCCAGGTCGGCGTCAATCCGGCGGCGAGTCTGGCCGGATCGATCCCCGGCAGCGGTATGCAGTCGGAGATCACCGGGGGAGCTCGTTCGATCAACTTCGATTCGCTGTCGAGCCTGATCACATCGACGATTGAACCGGGCAGTTGGGATGAGATTGGTGGTCAGGGCAGCGTACGCGGTCACGAATCGACGTTGAGTCTTGTGATCCGCGCGACCCAGAAGACTCACGACGAGATCGCCGACCTGCTCGAGCAGCTGCGTCGGCTTCAGGACCTGCAGGTGACGATCGAGGTTCGGCAGATCTCGGTGAGTGACCGTTTCTACGAGCGAATCGGTATCGATTTCGACTGGAACATCCAGGACTCGATCGGTGGTCCTCTATTCGACGGCGGAACCGGCGGTACTCAGGGTGGCGGCGGCGGCGGCGGTGGTGGCCAGCAGCAGTCGGGCCCCGGGAATCCTCTGCCTCCCTTCGGCAGCGTCATCGGTGGCGGCGGCCAGCAGGGCCAGGGCGGTCAGGGTGGTGGTGGCCAGGGCGGTGGTGGCGGCCAGTTCGGTGTCGGCGGCATCGGCGGCGGCCAGGGTGGCGGCCAGGGCGGTGGCTTCGGTGGTGGTGGCCAGGGTGGCGGAGGCCAGGGTGGCCAGGGTGGCCAGCAGCAGCAGGGAGGCGGCATGGGCCTCTTCAATCAGGCTCCCATCCGCAACCTGGTTAGCCGCGACAAGTACTCACGTCCCACCGTGATCGGCATGTCGTCCCCGGACCAGTTCACCGACGATCTCGACCTGCAGTTCCGGCAGGGATCCTTCCAGATCGGCATACCCGACTTCGGTGGGTATGACCCTCAGAGCGGACTGCAGTTCGGCATGGCGATTCTTTCGGACATCGAGACGTTCTTCTTTATCCAGGCCGCTCAGGGCGACGCCCGAACCAACGTCATGGCGGCACCGAAGGTAACGATGTTCAACGGGCAACGGGCGACGATCCGTGACCAGCAGATGCAGCCATTCGTGGTGAGCATGATCCCCAGTGGCGGTAGCATCTTCGGAGGTGTTGGTTACACCCCGGTCATCCAGACGCTGTCCGAGGGTGTCTTCCTACGGGTGCAGGCGGTCGTATCGGCCGACCGTCGGTACGTGCGGTTGACGGTCGAACCCAGCTTCACTCAGATCACCGGCATGCGGACGTTCACCTTTTCCGGCGGTGGTGGTGGTGGCCAGGGTGGCCAGGGTGGCCAGGGTGGCCAGGGCGGCGGCCAGGGCGGCGGCATGGGCGGTGGCATGGGGGGCGGTGGTGGTGGCGGCATGATGGGCATGGGCGGAATCGGTGGCGGGCCTCGTGATTACCGGCCGGCCCAAGGCACGGCCGGCCAGTTCGGCCAGGCACTGCCTGTGGGAACCAATCTCGCCTATTCGCTCTCACAGGGTGCTCAATCCGGCTTTGGCGGAATTGGCGGCGGTGGTGGTGGCGGCATGGGCGGCGGGGGCATGGGCGGTGGCGGCATGGGCGGTGGCGGCATGGGCGGTGGCGGCATGGGCGGCCAGCAGGGCCAGCAGGGCGGCGGTGGCGGGACTCTGACGGTCCAGCAGCCGATTCAGCAGATTCTGAATGTCACCACGACCGTCAGTGTTCCCGACGGCGGCACGGTGCTCCTGGGCGGCGTGAAGCGGCTCCGCGAGGGTCGCACGATGGCCGGCGTTCCGATCCTGAACAAGATTCCCTACATCAGTCGCCTCTTCAAGAACTCGGGCATCGGTCGTGAGACCGAGAGCCTGATGTTGATGGTCACACCGCGGATCATCATCCAGGAAGAGGAGGAAGAACTCCTGGGCATTCCGCCGGACTAGTTCCGGTGGAAGCACTGCTTCGGGTCTAAGCCAATGGGCTCCGGCTGAAACCCGTACGGTGTGTGTCCGAGGGTGGCAGGCCGTCGTAGAGTTGCGGGACTC
>Ga0310123_10000444_pt1 | contig 37133 bp, 44 predicted proteins | sample CB6_AW_1057_MG_FD_203505 | JGI IMG/M metagenome (GOLD analysis project Ga0310123, IMG submission 203505) | Marine microbial communities from Western Arctic Ocean, Canada - CB6_AW_1057 | ecosystem: Environmental > Aquatic > Marine > Oceanic | place: Canada: Western Arctic Ocean | collected... | reverse complement strand
ATCAGTTCACAGAACTGCACCAATAGAACGTTCCCATGATTTCACATGTCACGTTTGAAGAACTCACCAGCGGCCTGTCGGAAATCTGTCAGTCTCCAGCGGACAAAGGCGTCTTGAAAGCGATCGTCGTTCGGCCCGCGTCCGATGATCGGACATCGCTGACAGAATGTGAGATCAGTCCGGAACGTGGTATTCATGGAGACAACTGGGCCATGGGTTGCTGGATGTCGTTACCCAATGGAAGACCACACCCCGATGTGCAGGTTGCGATTATGAACTCACGCGCAATTGAGCTGATCTCTCCGAACGAAACTCGCCGGCCTCTCGCAGGCGACAACCTGTATGTGGACTTGAATCTTAGTATCGATAATTTGCAGCCCGGGCAGCAGCTCGCTCTGGGTTCGGCCGTCCTTGAAATCACCGAAGTTGAGCACAATGGTTGCCATAAATTTGCGCAACGTTTTGGTACTGACGCTGTGAAATTCGTTAACTCTGACGTCGGAAGGAAACTCCGCCTTCGTGGAATTTACGCCAGGGTCGTACAGACAGGTGCCATCCACACCGGAGACTTGATCGAAAAACTATGAGGAACATTGACGGCGTCAGTCACCAACCCGTAAAACTTTGAAAAGTCCCGATGACACGATTTCAATGTGTGGCCTGAACACGCCAGAGTCTGTGACGTGTCGTGCGAGACGGGTGCATGGTGGTTACCAAAAAAGATTGCCTTATCCGCCGGGTTCGGCAATCCGTCTCATGTACAGCCGTTGAACTTCGCGCATACAGCATCGGCCGTTCGCTGCCAGCGTCCGGCATTGAGAGTCGCTCGACTCGGATTTTGCGAGCAGCTCGCGGATACGTGTTGGCGTTCCCTGGCGCACATCGGACTCAAGGTCCTCCAAAGTAAAGCCGTAGCACGCACAGATCGGAGCAACCGGGTCTTTCGGGTACACCGCAAACTGCAACTCGTTGATCGTAACTACACGCTCAAACTGATCGAAATAGCCCACCTCACATCTGGAAAAATCGCAAAACCAGGCTGAGTCTGCCAGACGTGGTCGCGACTGCTTCTGCACATGATGATCGAGCGTTTCCCTGTCCACGGCTGTGCCGAGCGATGCACATCGCGGACAGTAAGCCCGGCCATTCAACTCCGGTTCGCGAACGAAGGCTTTGTTCATGGAAGCTACGGTCGCTCTATTTCAGGGCTGCCGCATGACGTCCCGCCCTGGGATCACCTGCTGCGTGGATAACGCCGGTTTCATGGTCGATGTAGAGCATGACGGGATTGGCGATCGGCCCTATTGTGGTCTCGACTTTATGTCCTCGCCGGATCAACGCCCGGCGAACAGTTTCCGGTATGTCCTCATTGAGACTCATTTTTCCCACCCCCTTAAACACAGCCTTGCGGTCTGGATTGGGATCAAACGAATTTTCGTGATGGAAGGTGCTGAAACGAGCGGCGGTCACGGCCTGCTCGGGGAGCATACCAAAGTCAATGTGATTGAGGAGCAGGTTCAACGTCGTTTGATCCTGCAGGTCACCGCCCGCCACGCTGATGGCAACAACCGGCTTGCCGTCCTTCATGACAAGCGTGGGAGTCAGCGTGATACGCGGCCGCTTGCCCGGCTGTACGCGGTTTGGATGTTTCAAAGTCGTATTGAGACTTCGGACCCGATTACCCTGAGTGACGCCGGAAGGGCCTGGCTTGTTCCCGACCAGATTACAGCTGGGTGTCGCCGCCACGACGTTGCCCCAGCGATCCGCAACGACACAGGTTGTCGTATCCTGTACGGGAATCTTTGCCGAGGAATCCTCCAGTGTATCTTGTCCCTTAATTGGGCGCGGTCCCCAGGGATCTCCAGGACGTCTCTCCAGTGAGGCATGATTCATGTGAATCAGTGTCCGTCGCACGCTGGTATATTCATCCGACAGGAGCTGAGCAAGAGGCACTGACACAAACCGTGGATCTCCGTAGTACTCATCGCGATCGGCCATCGCCAGCTTCATTGATTCGATCACGACATGAATGTAATCGGAAGAGAGGTGTCCCATCCGGTTCAGATCGAATCCCTCCAGTAACCGCAGGGTCTGGCACAGGTACGGTCCCTGGGTCCATGGTCCGCATTTGTAAACCATGTAGCCACGATAGGAAACGGAAACAGGGTCCTCGACGTGAGTCACGTGAGCCGCCAAGTCACGTTTACGCAACAGCCCGCCAGTCCTGATATACCAGGCTTCCAGTTCATCCGCGATATCGCCTGTGTAGAACCGGTTGCGAACCGCGATCAGCTTTTCGTCGCGGGAACCGTTCGTTTCATTTTCACGCCGGACCAGCTTCTTCATCGTATTCAGCAAATCGCCGTGCCATGGCATATGAGCTGCATCGAGAAGCGTCAAAGTCGGCTGGACTACCTGTTCGAAGGACATAGTTCCATACAGCCTGAGCGCGGTGACACAAAGGTCAATCGCACCGGGGACAGGGGCCGCTTTCATACTGCCCATCGAGGGGATGCCGTTTTTATAGAACCAGTCGATTGCCGACCGATCAAGGGGAGCTCCGCCGACACCACACAGGACTTTAACCTCCTGGCTGTCAGCATCGTAAATGATGAGGGGGACCTCTCCACCAATGGCGAACAACCCATAATCGGTAACGGACAACGCGAGCAGAGTCGCGACGGCAGCATCCGCGGCGTTTCCTCCGTTACCCAGGATTTGCAGGCCAGCGGCTACCGAGTCTGCGCTGCCGGCTGCGACGGCACCTCCTTTTCCAACTCCCTTCCATGTGATCTGTTCGGCTGTCGACTCAGATATCGGCCAAAGCAGACATATCAGCGACCACCCCCCAATTTTGCAGCACCGCATCGCTAGCCCTTTCGTGTTGATCGTTGTTTCCACGCTGCAGAATCTGTATCCCGCCATCAAACAACTCCCATGAAACAGCCTTCAAACCCAGGTCTGATTCTGTGGGAACGTGCCACGACTACCTGCCATTGTCAATGATGGGCCTGCATTCTGTGGCACTGGTTTGGCGACATCGATGACTGCGTGCAATTATTGAATGCTTATACATTTCATTGGAATCACCGACAGGCTGGAATTCGATTTCAACTACGGCGGCGCGATGTTTCACCAGACGAACGTTTAATAACCTAGCTCAGGATTCAAAGCCATGATCGTTGAAACCGTGGCATGCAGTGATATACGTTTTCTCGTGTCGAACAGTAACGGAACTAACTATTGTGACAGGATGATCGCTGAAGAAATCCGGCATGGCCGGAAATTCGACAAATCCGATCGCCGACTGTTGCCGGGTCAGATCTTCATTCATTGACGAGCAGCACAGATGGGCACTTTAATTTGCGCCGGGTACAGAAAATTCTCCCTGTTGGCTTGTGCTCAGCAGCGAGCAACTGCCTGTCATCCTGAACTCCGGCATGCATTGAGAGCATCCGGGAATTTTCATCTTCCGCCGGGGTACTCTCACTCTCTGATTCCCTGTGAGCCACCGGATTTTCGTGACAGCAACTCGCACTATATGGAAAAACGACCCGCGATGGTGGCTCGAACCAGGTAAATCATCGCTGCTGTCACGACGGCGCATCCAGCTGTCCCCACGGTATAGGCATCGTCGGTTTCCGGGTCTGGTGTCGCTCCCGGGTATCAGCCGGTCGATGGCGAAAAAACTCAACCAGTTCACAGAGCTGTTTCACGGCCTCGTCATAGACGCGTCCTCCCTTTTCAGCCGTGGCGAGCTGCGGTTCACCCATGACACCTCGCGGCGAATACGTGCTCGTCCAGGATGTCAACGCCCCTGGACCGCGTGCGAGCAGGTCAGTCCAGATGTATGGGTTGCCGTCGTTCAATGTGTTGATGTGATTTTTTATCCGGTCCTTGCGGACCCCATCCTGGTCAAGATAGAGATACAGTGATGTTTCCAGTTCGCATGCATGCGAAATTCCACCGGGAAATGTGCTCTCACGCCACTTCGGAAGAAACGCGGCGTCAATTGTCAGCAGATGCCACCACGCAATCAGCATGCATTCGGCATCCGTTTCCAGATTGGTGCGTCGAGCGGCAAGATCCAGATTTGGCATGTTCGATCCATGGCCGTTGAACAGAATGATCTTCTTGAAACCGTGGTAGGCCAGCGACTTCGTGACGTCCAGTACCTGCCGAATGAACGTCTCGTAGTGAGTATTGATAGTTCCGGGAAAATCCATCACATGCCCTGTATAGCCATACGCAATGATCGGCAGGACCAGGACCTTGTTCGGAACAGCCTCTCCCACACCTCGTGCAATTCCACCAGGGCAGACAAGATCAACGTCCAGCGGCAGATGATCACCGTGCTGTTCCACCGCTCCGCAGGGAACAATACAGACCTGATTTTGATCAATCGCTTCGTTGATTTCCGGCCAGGTAAGCTTCTCGTAACGATGTTCCGTTTCGGCACGGCTTTGCATAACCATCAATTCCTGCTGTCAAACTCGGGCAGACTGTCCATATTTGTTCCAGTGGGATCCGCCCGCAAGTCCCAGTTTTGAACCAGATCACCTTCATTACTCGATGCGGAACAGTGCCTCATCCGGTCATCCTAACAGAATTCATTCGACACATCTCACTGACGACTCGGAGACCTCACGTCCGGAGTGTTGCCGGACTCCATACACAGAGTCACCCACACCATTGCGGTGACTTCGTGCCCTGGGCGATTCAGAACAGCAATGCCGGAACAACTCCAAATTCCCTTCCTGGTTACACAGACCCGAGTATGCAACCACAGAGATGGCGGGTTACCAGCGGTATCCTCACCGCTGTTTCCGCGGCGCCGGAGACACCACCACGGCGAGCTCCGCATTCGGGCGTCTGTTCCGACACATCCTCCAAACAAAGACATGCACCGTTCACGATGCGACAGCCAAGAAATCACCTCTCATAAACTCATGCCATGAATAAGTTGTCAGAGAACATTGCGAACCAGGCAATCATGTTGCAGATGTTTGATCGTCCGTGGGAAATTGAGATAGTCTCCCAAGAGCGGCTGTGAATGTGCTGCAAACGTCCCCCACCGTCTCCTACTCATGCAGTACACAAACCATGCCACAACCGGTGAAACATCAGTTACAGGAAGTCAATTGCGTTCCTGCGTGTGCAACGTTTCAGCGACCAGTCTATGATGCAGAGCACAACTCTCATCGGGACAATCTGATGTCTTCCTCTCCTAATATCGTGTCCGAGCATGCCCTCGAGCAGTTCGATGAGCAGGGATTTTTCATCCTCTCTGAATTTTTCAGGCCCGGCGTGGTAAACGGTGTCCGCAGTGAAATGGAAGCCTGGGTCGACTGCCAGGCAAACGCATTTTTCAACGAAGGAATCAATGACGACCTCCATGAGGATGCGGATTTTGAAACCCGCATTCTGCACGTCTTCGCCCGCTGCCATGATCGGCTACCCACGGCGATCCGCAGCGAGCTGCACCTGCCGGGTATGTTTCCGATGTTCTTCAATTCACGTTTACTGGAATTGGTAGAGCAGATTCTGGGTCCGGAAATCCGACTTTATCCCAACTACAGTGTGCGTCCCAAATTTCCCGGTCTTGCCAAAACCGAAGTTCTCTGGCATCAGGATGCAGCCTACACGGCTTCCGGACGGCACGGAGTGGACCAAACATCCGGTGACCTCAGGTATGAAAAACTGCGGATGATTAATGTGTGGTCGCCACTGGTTCCCGCACGTCGAGAAAACGGCTGTATGCAATTTGTGCCAGGTTCCCACAGGACGGGACTCGTACCACACGTGGAGAAGAATGAATATTACCTGGAGATCGCAAGTGAACATCTCAATGAATGTCTCGAGAACGCAGTTGATGTGAATCTGGATCCGGGAGACGTTGTGTTGTTCAGCAATCTATTATTTCACCGCGGCGCTCCCAACCGCAGTGGTGGAGTTCGCTGGAGCTGTGACTGGCGTTATCAGGATGCACGCCAATCCACAATGCGCAACGAAAAGGGGCACATGGCTCACAGCTGCAGCAATCCTGCTGCAGTGGTGCAGTCAGCTGAACAGTGGGCGTGTCTGGAGTTCAGGTGATGCGTGTTCTGATGCACCAATAACGGATTGCGTAAGCTACCCCACAACTGCGAGAGTCTTTATCAACGTTTTAACGTTCCTTTCACGAGGAAATGCCTGATGTACGAAAAGCCACATATCGATCGAATCACGCGACGCAGTTGCCTGTACATGGGAACCGGAACGCTGGCAGGAGTCAGTGCGTCGGGTATCCTGCTGAATTCCGAAATTGCACATGCGAAGGAGAACGCAACCGTGAAAGCACCAAAAGCTGCAAACACAAAGGTCGACCGGCATCCACACGAATTCCGTCGGATGGTCGCACTGGGAGAGAGCACAACTGCCGGCGGGTGGAGTACATCGCCGAGTCGCTGCTGGGTTTTGGTACTTGCTGATCTGATCAGTGATTTTCAGACTCAAACGATCGAATGTGTCAACTCGGGGATCGGAGCAAATGTCATTTCGACAAAAAGTCCGGCTTACGAACAAAGTGGGAAACCTGCTGCGAACGAACGTCTGGAACAACACGTTGTCGCGCACGACCCGGACCTGCTCATCATTTCCTATGGCCTGAATGACGCCCGTGGTGGAACACCGCTACCGCTCTTCCAAACGGAAATGATTTCACTCATTGAGGCCGTTCGACAGAAAATCCAACCACTGATCGTTCTGCTCGGACCATACTTCATGACGGATTTCACGGTTGGCGGAGAAGCATGGACTCACGCGGACCTGCATCTCTTCCAACGTTTCAACACAGCCATCGCACAGACTGCAACCGTTCAGAAATGCCTGTATGTCGACCTGCTGGCGGCCAACGGCCGCACAGACTGGATGGTCCATTATGACGGAGTGCATGCCAATGATCTCGGTCACCGCATCGTGGCAAACCGTATTTTTGAAGTCCTGGCGCAGAACGCGTCCGGTCTGGCAAAGATGACGAAACAGGCTGAAAAAACCAGTCCGAGGTGGCGGGACGAATCAACGCTTAAGGCGGACTACGGATTCTGAAGCCGAGCATCAGGCCGTCCGACGACTGCCGCCTGAGATCGTTCAACCCAGGGTCATTGCCGAAGCCCCGTACCTTCATCCGGACATCAGCTCGATCCCGAAGGTGAATGCTCACGCGCCGGCGAACTTCTCGGTCACCCGGTTGGCCTTGGCCATTCGTTCGACCTGGGTGTGGAAGTCAAAGCGCTCGAAGATGTCACACACGTCTTCCGAAAACATCTGAACATAAGAGAACATGTTTTCCGCGATGTTGTCCTGATCGCCCGTCAGCTTCTTCATGTCCAGGGGCGACGTATTGAAAGGAAACCACCAACTGGACCTCAGAGCTGGACTTTCAAAGTTTTTACTGATTAGTACGGGTCACCGCAAGTCATCGACCACTACCCAGTATCACCGGATATCACACAAAAAGAATTACAAAGAGATAGCGCCCACAGTGATACCGGCTCACGATGCACATTTTTGACGGCGGTTCACTGGACAGAGAAGTTCTGACCGGCTTCCTCGCAGATGGGACGGCCATCAACAATCAGCTGTGGATGTATGATTCCGCCAAGGTCACGTTGGCCGCTCCAGGCGCCGTCCTCCCCAAGCCGAGTTCAATCCCGATGCTGGCCAGGGGAGCCACGATACTGGGCAGCATGTCGTTCCGCCGTCGCTGAAAGCACACGCTCGCAGTGCACTGATCCCGCAGCATCGGCTTACCGAGACAAGTCCCGTTCTTCTGTGCTCATCTTGCGCCAGTCCCATGGTGCAATGATTTTGTGACGGCCCGACCACAGTCCCGTCTTCAGCCGGCGTGGCTGTGTCTCGGCTTCCGCCAACGCGGGGCCATCGGGCGCGTACTTCACATAGTTCCAAGCCACACCTGCAGCGACACACACGGTTAATCAGCGTGCCATGGTGATAAATGCCACCGATTGTGCAGCCGTCTTTACCTGGACTGTCAGATTTGCGCAAGCCTCTTCAGGGTCGCGAAATCTTCCAGTGCTGTGGTCGCACCAATTTGTGTCACCGAACAGGCTCCGGCCGCAGCACCCAGTCTGCCGGCGTCAGCGATCGACAGGCCGTGAATGAGACCGGTGATTAATCCGGCGTAAAAACAATCGCCAGCACCGGTCGTGTCGACAACCGGACCAGGAGCCGTGACCGGATCAATAGAGATCCATTCACCGCCCGCGGTGCTGAGCAGGGCTCCTTTCTCACCCATCTTGACTCCAAGCAGAGCACCGGGGGCGTACCGTCGATACGCCTCAATCATAGAAAGCGGATCTTCCTGTTCCGTCTGCGACCGCGCTTCCGTCAGACTGGGAACGTAAATGTCGACATGCGGCAGAATCCGGTCCAGCGGGGTCATTGCACCTCCTCCTCCCGCCGTATCCAGTGCGACCTTACAGCCGGAATCCCGTACTTGCCGGAAGACATCCGGCAGTTCGTTTTCCAGTTCCGGCATCAGAGCGTAATAACCGAAAAGTGCATACTGACATCCTTCGAAGATGTCGATTCTGCGTTCAATGATACTGCGATTGAAGCGTTGAGATGCCCCGGCGTAAAACAGAAACGTGTGCTCTCCGTCTTCCCCGCCGACAATGACAGTAACACTGGATGGCAAACCGTCGACGGTCACCAGGTGTGAAGTGTCCACATGCTCGTCATTCAGTCGCTGTCTAAGAAACCGACCCCAGAGGTCATTGCCGACGCAGCCAAATGCACTCGTCTTCAGTCCAAGACGAGCCATTGCCATTGTGCAGTTAGGAACGATTCCGCCGGTACCCGGACGGATCGGATCAACGTGGCCGGTGTGGAGTTCCACCAGCGGCCGGGTTCGATCAACCGTGCGCACAGGAATATCAACGCAGATCTCTCCACACACAATACAGTCCACAGCCCTGGATTCTTCATTCATCGCACAGGACTCGCATCAGCATGGGCGTTGTCACGGGAATCATATTGAACAGAGCCTGTAATTCGACACCGTTATACTCGACCGCTACGATCGTGCGCCTGGGGTAAAAATTCAACCGTTCAACTCATCGACCTGCCACACAAACTATGACGAAGACACTGGACGAGAAACTGGAACGGATCATCGCTGATCCGTCTGTCGGGGATTTCATTCTGGCGGATGCCAAAGACGCCGATATGGGGTTCGGCATCGCCGCTCCTGGTGTGAATTTCGGTGAAGACCACCAGCCGTTGCCGTTTCAGAGCCTGGAGCAGTACCGCAGGTCGATGAGTGAAATTACGAAGCAGGGACTCATTGACATTATACTGATGAGTGCCAGTACCAGTGAACAGCTTACTATTATTGAACGCCTTTTCGATGGCAGTTCTGTGACTCCGGCCGTGCGTGCCAATGATACAACCGACATCTGGCTGGGACTGAGCGGCGGTTACGGGAACGAACCTTCACGAGCATTTCGTTCGGCAACGATTGAGCAGATTCAGTGCGGGCGAATTGAATGTGAGCCGGATGAGCGTCGGCTCGGTGCTGACCTCGGATTGTACTCGATCACCTTCAACAATGATCGGGATCTGGACCTGGAAGCCCTTGAGAAATATCGCGAGTTTCGGATTGAAGCCGAACAAAAGAGCTTCCGTCATTTCCTGGAACTTTTTGCTCCCAATGCGACCGGCAACAAAACGCCTGATGACATTCCGCGTTTCGTCAACGACAGCATCGTCCGCTGCCTTGCCGGAGTCACTCAGTCGGCGCGACCGCTGTTCCTGAAGATGCCTTATTTCGGTCCGGCGGCAATGGAACAGCTTGCACATTACGACCGAACCATCATCCCGGGAATCCTCGGTGGACCGGCCGGCACAACGCACGACGCCTTTCGCATGCTCTGGGAAGCAAAAAAGTACGGAGCACGAGCAGCACTGTTTGGACGCAAAATCAATATCGCTGAAAATCAGCTCGAATTTGTGACCGTATTGCGTGCTTTGGCTGATGGCCAGATCGCACCGGACGAAGCCGTACGCGACTATCACGGCCGACTGGAATCGGCAGGAATTCGTCCCCACCGGTCTCTGAACGATGATCTTGAGTTAACGCAGCTCACAGTGCGATGCAAATGACCTCGTGCACAAAGAATCCGGAGAACACCCAATGCACGTCGATAACAGGAGTCTTTGGAATTAATTGATAGCTGCAATGGTGTTCGGCCAGTCGGTCGTCGAGGCAGACGAATCCGAAAAAGTTCCGACGCCTGTGAATACTGTTCCACTTGAGGTTCTGAATAAAACGATTCCTCGTCATCCCGGTGCCGAATGATCTTGTTAATGCGCCACTCCGGCCGATGGTGATTCGACAGGGCGCGAATGTCAAAACGGCCAGATATCATGAAGTCTCCGGTTATACTTTTCTGCTCAATTCCATGAAGCCTCCGAGACTTCTGCGCATGGACAGCGGTCGGCTGATGCTGTCAGCAACTTCCTGGATTTACCATACCGGCGAAGAGGTCGGCATCGCGATGACTTCGGACAATGCAGGAATGAGCAGCGTTTCTTGGCTCAATCATAAAACCACCGAACAGGAAGTCTGCGGTAGATGAGGTCGAATCTCGCCTCGGATTCTGGGTGAGGCTTACGCTCATACCAGGTCATGTGCGCGCAATCGTTGAGAAACGTCAAACCTGGAAATGCGTATCTGTGACGAATGGGCCAGCCTTGTTGTGCCTCCAGCAGCCGGTAGTTGGACCATGTGGCGCCATGATCGCGGCTAATGGCCGATGTGAGGTTGGTGCGTTGTGTGTGATTATTCCAGATGAGCAACAGATCGGCTGAATCCGGAATGCGGCGAACAATGTACGTAGCCGGACACGGTTCCGGTCCCGAGCGGTTCACGAGGGTCCAGGTGTCGCCACCATCATGGCTGTGGGCAATCTGAACGCAACCGCTTGAGGGCAGCATGAACATGGCGACAGTGCCGTCCGCCAACTCAGTCACCACCGGGTATCCGCAGCGGTCGTTTTCGGCGGCACGTGCTTTCCCTTTTCCTGATCGCCAACTCATTCCATCGTCGTCGCTCAGCCAAACCCGCATGTCGGTCATGTCGGGAGCGGTCAGCACCGGCAGGATGATCCGTCCCGTGCTCAACCGCACGAGACGATCATTCGTTGTGAAACAACTCGTCTTCTTACCGGTAATCCGGGCGGGTTCGGACCAGGTCGAACACTCGTCGTCCGAACAGGTGATCATGGGATACATACCCCCGACAGGATCGCCGCCCGGTTCGTACGTGTCACGCTGCATGTAGGCCTGGAGCACGCGGCCGCCGGGCAATCTCACGAAGGACGGTTCCATCACATTAGGTACGCCTTCACACTCCCGTACAACAAACGGCTCTAACCAGGAATCCCCTTCGTCGTGCGACCAGCGTCCCACGAGGCGGATTGCTCCTTCGGGCATGGCGCCCTCGGCGAGGTCGGCGCGCTCGCCGGCGGAACAAACGAGGTAGAGACGCCCGTCGTCGTACGGCAGAATCGCCGCCTCGACCATGCGGCACCACTCAGGTGATGAAGGGAAGACGACAGTTCTCAGATCTCTGGAATCCATGTCGTGTGTGTCCCATAGAGCCCTGCATACTCACTGAAGTGAGAGTGATTGACCAGTCCCCTTCTGTATCAGGGGGGACTGGTCCGCTGTCTTGCTAGTTCATTCTAATTCTTCCGTGTAAAACAGTTGTCACTGCGTCACCGGAAACTGGAGCGATCGACATGCTTGGTCAAGCTCCGGATGTCCGACTTCTTAACCCCGCAGAGTTTTTGATCACCTTACTCTGCGTGTCCGTTGCCGCTGCGTTCCCCACATGGCTTGTCATTAAATTATTCCAGTACGCTTTATAACCGAGCTCCCGACGAAACTGCAAAAAGGACGCCGGTCACCCCCTAAGCGGCTGCTTCGTCGCTCTCGTCCTCGCTTTATTAATTGTCATGGATCTCCCAGGGAAGTGGTGGCGGCTGTTCAATTTTTCTTTTTAACACAAAGGCGGTTTGGTCGTTTCCGTAATCTCCTGCTGCGCGTGAGATGACAGTTCACAACCGACCGAGCCGGACCAGCCTGTCGATCCGTTTTTGAATGTTCGCTTTTCTTTCTTCGAAGCTCGTATTTTGCCAGGCGTCATCCCGCTGCGATCTTCCTGTCCGATGTTCGTGCCGATGCAAATACAGGTCCCGCGATGGTTCGTGGTTTCTTTGCTCCAACATCATCAGGACCCTGCTGGCAGCAATCGCGTTCCTGTCGCCGGCATTCTCGATAATGTCTGCGAATTGGCCAAGCTTGGCCGCGGGCGCGACGCTGACTTCAAGTTGATACCCCACGCGTCCGGCTTCGCGACGCGTTTCCACCACTTTGGCAGCCACATTGTTGCTGCTGGTGCGCACCTCGCGAATCTGCCAGTCACCTCGTCCGGCGTAGTTGATTTCAACTCGCACGGTCGCACCTTTGCCATATTCAACCGAACCGAATAAAGCTGATCCGGGATTCAGTACAACGTCAGTCCGGTGCCGATAACAAACGCTGCGAAAGCTCGTGAAAATTGGGGCATGATGGTGTCCTCACTGGGTTGAGGGTCTTGCCCTCAAAACAGAATTCCACCTGCTTTTGGTCACGTGCACTTTAGCCTCTTCAAACTATTTAGGAATTATGTCCCGTTCCATTAGGATATAGCGGATTAACAGCCCTAGTGCTCTGTTCTGGAGCTTGGCGTCCGGATTGCATATCTCTGGAGCTAGAAAGGCACCTTGCATATTTTTTAACTCTAGGACCGTATTTTTCATTGTTCTCTCGCTGCCAGGCTTCGTCATTGGAAACACCTTGTTGGAGATTGAGCATGTTGATGCTTGACTTCTGCGGACATACACCGACTGCCCCGCAACGCCGTCCTTATGTTCAAAACACGTTAGGTGCCAACCGGTTACATCGTTGTCAGGCTGTTTAATGAAGGTAGTTTCCCTCACCAGAAATGTCAACGTACGTCGTTCACAGACTGACTCGCGAACAGTCGCATGAGGGGAATCGCTACAACAGTTGCCGATGCATTGATCCGTGGCTCATCCAGTACCGGATCGATTCCACCGAGATCGTGTGAGGCTGAACGTCTTCGGGAATCCCCAAAAATTGACCCTGTTTACGGCACTCGCTGAGTGTCACGAGAATGGGTCATTGACTTAGCGCTTAGCCCCCATCAAAGGGCCCAGAAATTTGAACAGCTCCATTGTGGCCGGGTCGTCGGGCAGGCCGAGGTTGGCGTTGAGCCTGTTGTGGGTTGTTTCCCTTGTGCCGAATATTTTGGCGGGAATTTCGGCTTTTTTGAGCACGGCGCCGAGACGTCGCGCCTGCGCCGTTGTGTTGGGGTGTCCGGCAACATGGAGAATCAGGAACGGCGGGATGCCCTTGCCCTTGGCCACATGCGTGACAGCTGAAAAATCAATGTGCTTCTGGGGATCGTTGCCAAACTTGACACGGTGGCCAAATTTCGGGAGCGTCAGGCCGTGCACGGTCTGACGGAACTCCGCAGTCATGATGATCGCCGGCAGGTCGTAGGTGTCTCCGTCCACAGGCACACATCCCCTGAGAACGTCAAACGGGACGTCTTCCGCTTTCAAATAGCGATCGTCAATGCAGAGCAGGGCGGCAAGCTGCGCGCCGGCGGAATGTCCCATGACAAAAATTCGCTTCGGATCGCCGCCGTGCCTGGCGATATTTTTGTGCACCCAACCAATCGACTTGGCAACGTCTCGAATCAGGACGCCCATCTCCACGTGAGGCAGAAGGCGGTAGTTTGTTGAGACAAAGACGAAGCCGCGCTGGGTCAATATGCGAGGCTTGATCTGAACGTTCGTCTTATCTCCCGTCTGCCAGCCGCCGCCATGAATCCAAAAGACAACGGGAAGGCTTTTCGCGTCGTGGGACGCGTAGATGTCGAGGACTTGGCGCTTATGGGCGGAATCCGCGTAACGGATGTTGGATGTGAGATTCTGTGCAGTGATTTTCTCCAGGGGCGCGGCTGACAGGAGCAATAGGCAGGCAAGTGCGGTTTTCATGGTTATCCTTTATTGAAGCAATTTCTTGTTTCGGTCGTCGTCGAAATCGATCCGGGCGGAGTGAAATCCAGGCTGAGGGTTATGCAGAATGGTTCGGTGTTGTTCTGCAGAAACAAATAACGGGCCTTCCTTGCTCCCCACATTTCTTATCAGCATCAACTTCGACGATATCGTTGTATAGTCGGGTCCCGTGTAAGGGACAACTCAGAAGTAACTGCGGGTTCCTCCCGACCCTCACCCTGACGCTTTAAAGAAAGAAATCCTTTCCGGAGAATGGACGGCAGCTTGGATTGCCGTCAGGAACATCTCCACAGGCTGGGGGCAATGGTGTCGGAGGCCATGTGGATGTGCCAGGAACCCGCCGGCAGAGATTTTTATTGTTGGCAGTGTTCATTTAGCAACCAGTTTGCGATTCCAGGCGAGAAACCGGCGATCGCGCAAACTCGAATGATCACGGTTGGTCTCCGTCTGACAATTTCAGGACCAGAAAGTGCCCGATGTCTGGAAACTTACATCGCGTTGGTTACGACGCGCTCGAAGCTGGTGAGGCGATGAGCGTCGGTACACAGGATGCTTTCAAGGCTATGGAACTTTCATTCTCCTCCATGCGGTTCCGTTTCGGGGAGTTGCCGAAACAAACGGCGTGTGACAACATCAGTTGCCACAAAGCCGGTTGTTCACTGCTGAACAGTCGCTTCGTGGCTGCACCTGTTTCGTCTCGGTGCCTCTCGAATCCGCGAGTCTGCCAGGACGTCTCCTTAGAGGACTGAGCCGATTCATCTTTTGCTGCCTCTCTGTTCCAGTGTGTTGGTCATCTTTGGCTTGCTGTGTCTAAAGCGTGTCCAGGAACGCGGTGCATCGATTTGGACATCGATGATCTATGTCTGCTGGGGCTCGGCATGCGTGTTTCCAGCGTTGACTTTAATGGGTGGGACCATGCAGCCTGCCGTAATGGTCTGGCAACCGGCTATCGTTGGTGGACTGTTTGTCACTGGCCAATTGTTTACGTTTCTTGCAGTGACGCACGGGGACATCTCAATCGCCGCCCCTGTGCTGGGCGTCAAGGTTCTCATCGTACCGGCAGCCTCACGTTTCTTTGTTGAGGACGAGTTGTCGACGCGAGTCTGGATCGCGGCTGCCATTACCGTTGCTGGAATCGCGTTTGTGCAAACCCGTGACGCATCAGTGCATCATTCACGGATTGTGGCGTCTGTTAGCTTCGCGTTGTTAGCAGCTTGCTCGATGACGCTGTTTGATTTGCTGATTCAGCGGTGGGCTCCCGACTGGGGAGCAGGGTACTTTCTGCCAATCGCGATTGCATGTGCGGCGCTCTTCTCACTGGCATTCCTCCCGTTGGCGGATCGCCCGGCAGATCTACGGCGGCTGGGAGTGATACAACCGCTGGCAGTCGGTGTTTTTCTCATGGCGGCTCAAGCAATCGGAATGACTCTCACGCTCGGGCTGTTTGGAGACGCAACGCGAGTCAATCTCGTGTACTCGTTGCGTGGTCTCTGGGGAGTTCTGTTGACTTGGATTCTCGCTCACCAGCTCAACGTATCGGAACCGGGGCCGAGTGATCGAACTATGGTAATGCGCCTGATTGGAGCCATCCTGATCGGTGTCTCCGTTTTGATATCAGTGACATGAACACCCATTGGTTAGCTCACCATTCAGGGCTGGCCAGCGACTGTTCTTCGTTGCGAGGATCTTTGCCAACGATGGTTTTGAACCGGCGTTGTAATGCAACAGCAGCCAGCTGCGTTCGACGAGACGCTTACGCAGCAGTCGCCAACTGCGTTTGGTGACACAACCTCAACGATCCTGTTCGCCACTCTGGTACTGACGGGGCACCATGTCGGCATAGCCGTTCACTTCACGACCGTTACGGAATCGCTTCGCGTCGTGGATATACGCACAGATTACTTCAGCCGTACAGTGCCCCACACCGGGAATAGTCATCGGTCGCTTCACATTAACATCCTTTGTTGCCAGCTCATCCAGCTTTCGATCCAGATCTTTCTCGTGAGCCATTTGGTGGTGCAAAGTGTCCACGAGGAACTTCAGCTGTCCAGGCCGGAATTCCCTGGTGCTGCATTCGGTCAGATCACGACATTCTGAACGCAGCATTTCGTGACCGGCCTTTGTCCACACTGTGGTTCCGCGAGGCAGGCTGATGCCCTGAGCCTGAAACAACGCTTGAATCCCGTTTTGCACGGCGACTGGGTCAAATATGACTCGTTCACGGTGAGGAGTTGGCCGCGGCGCACGAGAAGCCCCACGGAGGTATCCGACCAGCATGCTTGAAACGGTCCCATTGTGCCCTTGCTCGCAGTTGACTGCCCCATCAACTCAACTGTTTCCTGAAGGTCCCCATACATGATCCGTTTTATGACGCACGGTTGGCGCCTGCCGACGGTCTTGACCCGGAACGGTCGAACGGAAGAGGATTCAGACGAATTCGGCGTCCACGCAAACTTGTGCCGACTGCTGTACTCGTCCAGCCACTTCGAGGCCAGCGTGGGATGGCTGACCCGTACGCACAGCGACGACGAAACCATTCATCGATTCTCGCATGCCCTCGAATCCACAGACAGGCTTCGATGCTGGCGTATACTCTTGTTGCCAGCTTCCGTCCTCACCACGCCATTTCCATTTCCCGGTTTTCAGGTCTGCCCATAACTCGCCATTTGCGCACGAGATATCCAGCTCGATGACCGTTCCCTGTGGTAATGTCAGATTGAACTCAAATTGTCCAAGTAATCCGCCTGGATACTCCAATGACGCCCATCCGTGATCCATAAGGGTTCCATTGGACGCGTGCCCTCCCAAAACTCCTGCACGCGTTGCTGCTTCGCCAAAGATGACATCCAGCACATCCAGATACCAGTGCCCGAGCCAGTGAAAAACGCTCTGCCGTTGAACCTCCTCGAACCACTGCCCACCCGCGTAGCCCCAGTTGCACCAGAGGCGGATCTTTGCGGTGCGTGGTAATCCGAGAATACCCCCGGAAATCTGGGCATGTATGGCTTCCAGCACCGGTAGATATCGCAATTCCAGGTCGACCTGCACAATGCCGGAGCACTGCTCCAGTGCATCCAGCACGTGTTTGGCCGTCTCGGGATCAGTGGCGATTGGAGGCTCAAAGAAAATGTGTTTATTGGATTTTGCCGCGGCCAGGAGCACCTCGACGTGTAACGCATTCGGCAATGCGATCATCAGTGCATCGACGTCGCCGGCTTCGAGAAGTCGCCGGTAATCACACGTGGTTACGATGCCCTCGCCAAAGGTCTTGTGTGCCAAATTGAGTGTTTCTTCTGAATTCGCGGCGACGCCGGCGACGCGGACACCGGAGAGCTCCTTGAGCAGCGGCGTATACGCCTGTTGTGGCCAGCCGCCGAAACCGATTAACCCAATACGTATTTCTTCCATACTGGCTCAGGATACCCGTTCGACTGAGACAGTGCCACAAAACCCGAAACACGTACCAGCACACTAATGTGTCCCATCTTCAATGTGCCCTACGAGGAATTTGTGAAACTGATTGGCAACTCGGGATGTATGCTTTATCCGGGGTTATTACCGTGTCCCGCCAGTTGCCGGGCGCTGGCGCAGACTTTTACGCTGCCCGGAGTCGACGGGATGACAATCTACAATCACTTTACGATGATGTGGCACCCGCGGTTTTATCCCCAGTTCCTGCGGGTCTTTCAGGTGCGGCGCGATCCGACACGCGTTGCTGCCGGCAGGCGACACTATATCTTTGATCCGACGTATGGTGGGTTGGACGGGTTTGGCCTGGACCGCTGTTCCACTGGCACCATCAAGGCCAACAAGATCGTTTTGAGTCGGGACCGCCCGAACGCCCAGAGAGAGTATCGCTTCCGCCTCAACGAGGATTCATCTCGGTGCTACGCTGTTATTCCGTGGCTTCAACCTGATGGCGGACGACGAGCTGCAGGTGAGTCTGAACGGCAAAGTGGTCACTTCGAACGTCATCGAGCGTACGGCGGCGACCAGCCCGCCAGCCAACCAATCGGCTCGAGAAATGAACGGGAGAACGCTCAGGAACATTTCCGGAGCAAGGCCGAATCGATTTCGGTCGCCCCATCGCGTCCGGCGTCACCGAGAAGCGTACCGACAGCCGCGATTCCACGTTCTCGACACGCTGGTTCGAACTTCGCCGCTTTCCGGTGGCACACGGAGTCAACCGGCTTTCCATTTCCCTCACGCGAAGCGATACTAAAGTATCCGACGCAATTGTCATCGACGAACTCAAGGTGTGGGTACAACCGTAATCGGCTTCGAAACCGATGCAATGGCCTGGCGATCTCCAGCAGTATGACCACCGCGGCCCCGCGTGAACATGTTGGTCCGGCTTCTTCGGATTGAAGTATGCTGGTCCAGCGAATTTGAATTCCGACAATTCGGAGTGACGAGATGCTCGCAGCTGACAGTTTTCCCGCCCGGGATTATCATGGGATGACGCGTCGTATGTTCCTCCAGGCGGGCGCCGCCTTGCCGCTGGCGGGGACGTTGGCTCAAACGTCCCCGGCCGCTGCGCCCCGCAAAGCGAATTCGGTTCTGCTCCTCTGGCTGTTTGGCGGACCGAGCCATTTGGACTTGTTCGACCCCAAGCCCAACGCCCCTATCGAATATCGAGGGCCCTTCGGGACCATATCGACTCGAATTCCCGGGGTCCACTTTACCGAATTGCTGCCGAAGCTGGCTGCGCGGAGCGATCGATTCTCGTTGGTCCGAACCAACACCAGTTTTACCGGCAGTCATCGACCCGCCGGTTCCATCGGCCTGACCGGTTCGGTGGCCACTGACGGTGGCGAGGATGCCAAAGGAAGTCCGTCCGGTTATCCGCCGAATTTCGGGTCGATTCTGGCGCGCCATCGAGAAGTCGGGGACTTGCCCGGCTTCATCTCTGTAGGTCAAAATCATCCGGGGGATGGCAATGGCGTGTCACTTGGCTATGGCGGCGGAAAATGGGGAATGCGATACGATCCGTTCCTCGTCCGTTGCTCGTCCGTTGCTCGAAGAGCAGTCAGGTTTCGCTCCCGGCACTGGAGTTGCTTGAGGGCATCACTCCGGCCCGGCTCACTGGCCGCCGGTCGTTGCTGAACGAGTTGGACAACGACCAACGTCGTATTGTCAGGTCTGAATACAAGAAATGGCACGACCTCCGTAAACAGGCGTACGCGTTACTCAATTCTGCGGACACGATCAAAGCCTTCGATCTTTCCGGAGAATCGGAGAAAACGCGCGCCGCGTATGGCCAAACGACCTTCGGTCAGAGTTGCCTGCTGGGTCGGCGTCTTGTCGAAGTGGGTGTCCCCTACGTGCAGGTCAACTGGAGCCAGTACGCCGAAGTATTATACACGATTTCCGATTACGGTTGGGACACACATGCAGACAACTTCGAATTGCTGATGGACTTTCACGGTCCCCTGCTGGATCGCACCCTCTCGGCGCTATTGGATGATTTAGAGCAGCGGGAGCTGTTGGACACAACCCTCGTGGTCTGTATGGGTGAGTTCGGCCGCACACCAAAGATTAATGAGATTGGGTCACGTGACCATTGGCACAAGTGTTATTTTTCGATCTGGGCAGGAGGCGGTGTCCAGCCGGGACGAGTGATTGGCGAAAGCGATCCGCGAGGTGAATTTCCACTGGTCGATCCAGTGACACCGGCGATGGTCGGCACGACTATCCTTGAACTCGCTGGCATGAACGTTCCCGCGCGGAGCGCGCTACAGGTTCTTGAAGGAGCACGTCTGATCGATGGGCTGCTCTAATACACCATTCGCCGTCATCCTGACGACGTTCTGTGTTTGTCTCGGTGTGGGGACGGTTGACGGGTCCGAGCCGCGGCAGCTGACCTTCGATGGCGATCTGAAGCTGGCACCGGTGTTTGTCGACGGCGGCGCGGCGGTCGTTTTCAGCGCCCACCGCCATCCAAACCGGGTGGGGCTGATCCGGTTGAACCTTAAGGACGGCAAACAACAACTGCTCTACCCTTCCCTGACGCCGCATCAGTATGACGCGGCGTTTTCCGCGGACGGACGGTTCCACTGCTACGTCATGTCGTCCATCAGTCCACAGTTGGTCCTGGTTTTCAGCAATCTGGCGGCCGCCAGTGGCAAACAGACGATCCACAGGAGCCGCATGAAGAAGGATGGGACGACCGAAATCGTGGATCAGGTGGTCGCAAGCTCGTGGGTGTTTCGCGCTCAAGGCGCTCGCAGCACGGCGCGAACCCCAAGGTTCACACCCGACAACAGCCGCATTGTCTTCACGCTCTCGGCTCCGGGCGGGCGTCAGATTGTGTCCGTCGATATCAACGGCAAGGATCTCAAGCGACTCACCCGGTCGGCCGGGATCAACTGCTGGCCGGCGATTTCGCCCGACGGCAGGAAAATCGCCTTCAGCTCAAGCCGTAACGGAGCCCTGGACATCTATCTGATGAACATCGACGGCAGCGGCGTCGCGCGGCTGACCCACATGCCAGCGCGGGACATTCACACAGCGTGGTCGCCGGACGGACGACGCATCGCCTTCACAAGCGCCCGGGACGGAAACGATGAGATCTACGTGATGCAGGCCGATGGTTCCGACATCCGCCGCATCACGCACCATCCCGAGCGCGATCACTATCCGACGTGGCATCCGGATGGACGCCACCTGATCGCTGCTTCCGAACGGGACGGTCGGTTCGATCTGTACCTGTTCGACGTCCCGAATTGAGGCGTATTCCGGCCGGCCGTCATCCTTCGGCGTGGCTACTTCTTCGAACCCACGTTCTCGTACCAGGCGACCTTATCATCCCGGCCCGATGCCGAGAGAACATCCAGATCGCCATCCTCATCCAGATCCGCGGCAATGACACACGACGCGTAATCGGCATTCGTGGAGATCGTGTGGGCAGTGAATCTCTCCGAGCCGTCGTTCTCGTACCAGGCCACAGTGTTGTCACTCTGAGACGCGGACACGACGTCCAAATCACCGTCCTCATCCAGATCGACGACACCGACCGTCGTCGGGTGGTTCACCGTGTCAGTGATGACGTGCGAGGTGAAGGCAATCGTCCCATCACGACCCGATCCGGAGACGACATCGATGTCGCCGTCATTGTCCACATCGCCGGCGACCACCGTTCGGACATATTCGAATCGGGTCGTGATCGTGTGAGTCGTGAAGGACTCGGATCCGTCGTTCTCGTACCACGCAAGCTTGTTGTCGTCGACCGATGCGGACAGGACGTCCATATCTCCGTCACCGTCCACATCCGCAGCGAAGATCTGCTCGATGTGAAAGGAAAGAGTCATATCATCCGTTGGGCACTTCAGGCCGAGAACGGATCATCCACCCAGGGGTACTTGTTCAGGTCGACCCGGGTGTAGGGAATCTCTTTGAATTGAGGAGCAACTGTCCCCGGAGCCGACATATAGGCAACTTCGGCGGCAATGGGTGCAAATGCACCGTAAAAATGGTGAATGGATTTCACCACCAGCAAGCGCATCTGCGACGGGTCGATGCCCAGCTTGCTGAAGACCTGGGGCGAAAATACCTGACTGCGTCTGGTGTTGACGATAATGTCGACGCCCTGGCAATGGAGTCGCACGGCGTCGCCAACGTCAACGATGAGTGGTTTGTTATCGTTCTGGGGCCATTCCTGTTTCATATCCAACTGGATGGCGGCCACTTCCACCCTGATGTCCCGGGGATTCCGTGAGGTGGGCCCCATTTTTCCGCCCAGCCGTACGTCCAGAGTGGCCCCGACCCCGGCCGCTTTGGCAATGTCGACCACTATTGGATCCCACACCATGCCCAAGGCGGCCTCGTTCACGCCTCGTCGCAACAGTTCCGCGAGGACAACGGTGGAATCGCTGGGGGCGCCGCCGCCGGCATTGTCGGCCTGATCGGCCAGCACCACCGGCCGTCTGCCGTTGGCCAGAGCCTTATCGAGCGCTTGGTCCACGGGCAACGAATCGAAGTTCACTTGGTGGCGCAGGGAAAAGAACCGGCGGCCCCACTCCTCAGCGAGTCGATCCGCCTGTTTCTGGTCACCGTCCGTGATGGCCAGCATCCGGGTGCCGATGGAAGGGATGTCTGCCCAGGGAAAGCCGTGGACCAGCGACAGGGAGAGGACATTGTCTCTGCCTTCCTGCGCCCGCATATCGTCCACGAAGGCGCGCAGGGGACCATAGGAGGTTGGATATGACCCAATCATGCGACAGTCGAACAAACCCATTGTCGGGTTGGTTTCTCCGGCAGTGGCGGCGGCCGTGAGTACGAACAGCGTGCGGGCACAGTCGGCAACGTCCGTGTGAGGAAACTCTTTGTAAAGCACGATGACGTCGGCGACCTGGATCATCTCCTGCGTCACGTCACAGTGCAGATCCAGTAGCACCCCTATTCTTGTTTGGGCGCCGACGATCTGACGCACCCGCTGCAGGATGTCGGTTTCGCATTCGTCGTAGCCGTGGGCACCATGGCTCCGTGCAGGGACAGGAGCACCATATCGACAGGGAGGGTAACTTCGAGGGCATCCAGGAATTCGTCCCTCAGGTTCTCGTACACCGAGCGCACGGTGAGTCCAGCCGGCTGGGCAAAGGCTTGCAGGCTGAATGTCAGGTCCCAGCCACGGTCTCTGGCCATTTCCTGAAACGTGAGGATGGCGGCGGAGAAAAAGAAGTCCTTGCCGCTATCCGGGTCATCTGCACACCAGACGTCGAAGTCGGCCAGGCCGGTGGGCATAGGGGAGAAAGTATTGGTTTCAGTGGCTATGCCGCCGGTATAGATGCGCATGGGACTCTCCTTTCTCTTTTGGTTGGATTCCCGTTTGGATATGTCCGTGGCGGGACCGACTACCGGATCTGTGCGCGAGATGGCAACCTGAAGATCAAGTTTTCACGGGATGGCAGCGTTGAACTGGTTATACTGATCGTCGCGGAACCCGTTCACATCGGCCGCCCGGCAGAGTGGACACCTCCGCTCCGGGCCTTCCGCTGCAACTCCGCCCAGTCGCGACTTCCATCATCAGGAATATTCTCGAGGTAAATCCCGTTCGGAAAAACCGGCAGACGTCCGCCTTCGAACTCCGTGTAGAACTCCTGCGGATTGGCATAATAGCTTGTTCCTCCCGACGGCCAGCAGATCGCGATGAGTTGCTTTGGTAACGCGGGGACCGTTTTCAACTCTTCTGTGCGGAATCGCTCCACGGCTTCCTCGTCGAGTTGGAACCCCAATCCCGGACGCTCAGGAACCTTGGCCATGCCGTTTTCCACCGTAATGCCAGGACGGACCAGAGGATGAACATAGAGTTGATGGCAATTTACGGCCGACCAGCGAGCGTGGCTCAGCACTGCCGCGAAGTGCAGCGAGAGCGCGGCGGTGATGCCAGTGCCTACATTTTGCAGCCAAAACGGTTTTCGGGCGGCAGCAGCAATCGCCCCTTGTCTCATCGTAGTGGCAGCGCCTCCGGTGATGATCAGCGTGTCACAGACGTCCTCGCGGATGGCTGTCATGATCGGTGGAACTCCGTAGTGCATCGCGATGGGGACCCGCGTTTGGCGGCGGATCGCCTTGTTTCCTGGAATGTCCTCCTGCGGAATCGGAGTCTCGTAGTTGGCGATGAAATCGTACTTCTGGATCTGCCGGCAGTACGACACCGCCGTTGAACTGTCCAGCAGCATACGGTTGAAGTCAACGCCGACCTTGAAATAATCGGGCAGTGACTGGCCGAGCACTCGACACTGCTCGTCGAGATCCCACCAGGGACGCGCTTTGGTCTTGAGCGATGTGTAACCCTGCCGGACCGCTTCTTTGCACTCTTGCGCCCAGTCGTCTCCAGGCATATCAATCGCCCACCAACTCAGCAAAGCGTGATCGCGATATTTGGGACCGAGCAACCGGTAGATGGGGACATCGTTAACCTGCGCCACGGCGTCTAGGAGCGCCCCCTGCAGACCCGAGCCCAGCGTGTCGTCCCACATCACTTCGGCGGCGTCACGACCCAGAACCTGCCGATCTTCCCCGCGTCGCTCGAGAAAGTACTGGACCGTTTCGCCGATCCCCACCGCGCCACAGCTGAGGGTCACTCTACAAACCTCAACGTAAGTCCAGTTGATTGCCGGTGTCCGCACCAGGTGCCGTCTCGGCAGATCACGAAACGGAACGTTCAGATGGATCCGCTCGACTTTCCGCACAGTTGTGTCAAGGCGCCGTGCGATCGCAGGAGCCGCCTTCTCCGACGCGCGCGCAAACCGGTTCGGCAAGCCGACGCCAATGACACCCGCCAAACCGGTCGCGGCGGCAATGCAGTCGCTGAACATGCAACGGCGCGACAACTGTTTCCTGATCCGCCGCTTGCCGGTATGGGAATCACGCAGCGACGTGTGCCCGGAACGCGAATGCCTAACCTCGACATCAAAACGCTTCTCGCTTCGAGCACTTGTCATGACTTACGTCCTTCCCCGGAGATGTTTTTCTCGACCCAAACCAGTGTTCCATCTTAACACGATTCCGAGCGTATGTTACGTCATCGGAGTCTGACGGTTTGACCGCTGTTCTTCCCGTCACTCGTTCTCTGCATTCCGTCGACTGAAGATATAGGCTTCCTGATCCGCCTTCAGAAACTCGCCCAGAATGCTCTGGTCGATTGGCCTAATGTAAATCCTGCGGTGGCGGTTCTTGTGCTCCATCTTGTGAATGCGGGGCTCGTAGCACCAGACTTCACCATATCGGTCGACATCACACCAGCGGATGATCCGAACTTTCTGCGGTCGCATCCCCGCTGCAAGCTGCAGCTGGATCATGGCCCACACCTGACGACTGACAAAAGGCTTGACGGCTTCCACGGGATCGATGTCGACAGACTTAACACCCTCACTCTCAGGAATGTCGCCGCACCGCCCCTTCTTCAGGGGTTCCTAAGTTCACGGCAGGTTCCCAGAACCTCCGGTGGGACCCATTGTTGCACGACGCCCCAGCGCATCATGCAGATGATCCGTTTGACGCTGTCGTTGACCGTCTTCCGAAACCAACCAGGCTCAATCATCTGCTCACAGACCAATATCAGTTTTTTCGGTCCGAAGCCGGTGACGATCTGACGTCCGTACAGTTCAACTAGCGGACGTAGTGAACATCGAACAGCGCTCACTTCGGCGGTGACTGCCCCGTCTTTGACATAGTACGATTGCGCGTGTTCGAGAAACGCCACGCACAATCGATTGATGGTGACGTTGACCGTCTCAGGCTGGTCCTGTCGAGTCAGGAATTCAGTGATCAGTTGATCATAGCGCTGCCGGGCTTCGAACATCGTCGGCGTTTCGTTGCGAATGCCATTCACGTCCAGCAAACAGCAAGATGACCAGCTGCACTAACACCGTCAGCACAACCTGCGCGGGTGTCAGTGCTCGCCATCGCTTCGATTTTGTTTGTAAACTCAGTTCCTGACATCAGTATCGTCCCTTCAGAGTTCTGCTGACTGGGTCGCTGGTCAAAAATTAGGGGCTCCCATCACGTGTTCCGATGCCAAGTCCGGCCGAATCTAGCGAGCTGCAACTCGACCCTGACAACGAGTTCCTGGAGTTTCGGCGACTCGAGACCCAAACAAAATCAGTCCGGCGAAGACCACTTGGTGCTCGATTCCCAGTTTCTCTAAACGAACGACCCGCCTGACCAGCGTCTCCCGTTTAGCCACTGACATCAGACGGAGCCCCCGTCCGTGATGACAGCGTCTCAAATCAGACGATCTGCGGCAGTTTCAGTCTGACACCGCCCTGCCGCCCACTAAAACCAAGGAACTTTAGCCGCCATTTTTGACACGCCTCTTGCAACGAGTAGAGCCGCCTCTGATAGTGGTTGGGTCCAATGAAATTGGTGTACTTGGGTTCGCTGTTCGGAGTCAGCGAATTCAACGTGGGATAATCGCGACATCGTTGTACCTAAATTCTGACTCGTGGCTTCTTAACGATCAGTTTATCTGTTTCGTGTGTCACCGGCGGATGCGGAGTGTGTGTTTTTGCAATCTAAACCACTTCCAAAAGATGATCTCAGTGTCACAACGACGCTTGGTCACTCTGCTCCGGGACAGCTGATCGTTTCGCGTGAAAATGACCTGTCGATACCTGAAGCGTCAGTCGTCATTCCTGCTCGCAATGCTTCGGGCCTTCTGCGTGAGTGCCTGGAGTGTTTACGTGAGTCACAAGGTTGCCATTACGAAGTCATCGTGGTCGATGATGGGTCAACAGACGATACAGCGCAAGTCGCCACTGAGATGGGTGCCCAGTGCATTCGACTTGACGAGTCAATGGGGCCTGCCGCGGCCCGAAATTGTGGAGCTGCTAAAGCACGCGCTGAAATTTTATTGTTCATCGACGTTGATGTACTCGTAACGCCGACCACGCTTTCGCAGCTTGTCTCGACCTTACACGATTCGGATTACGATGCCGTCTTTGGGTCATATGATTTAGCGCCCCCGGCCTGCAATTTGGCTTCACAATACAAGAACTTACTGCATCATCATACACACCAGCACGCGAACCTCGAGGCGTCGACGTTTTGGAGCGGGTGCGGAGCTGTGGGGCGCAAGCAGTTTCTTGATATTGGTGGCTATGATGAAAGCTACAGTCGTCCTTCTATCGAAGACATTGAGTTTGGCGTGCGGATGAAACTCAATGGTGGACAGATCCGACTGGCCCCCAATATTCAGGTCAAACATATGAAGCACTGGACATTCTTTACGGTGGTCAAAACAGATATTTTTGCCCGGGCAGTACCGTGGACACGATTGATTCTCAAGCAGGGTGCAATACCGGATGATTTGAATCTAAAGATGTCACAACGAATTTGTGTCGCGATTAGCAGTGTGATAATTCTTTTGACTGCATTGGGCTGCTGGATGCAACCGCTCCTTATTATTGTGATTGCTGGTATAGTCGCGACTATGAGTTGTACGGACCACGTCTCCGGTACTCCTGGCAGAAACCGGCCGGCAGTTCTGACCGGTGTGTTCGCGTTGCTTATCTTATTCATAGTCGCCTGTATACTGGCTCCTGAATTGTCCTCAATAGTGGCATTGCTGGGAGCGATCATTTTCTTGTTGAACCTGAACCTGTTCCGTTTCTTCGCGGGTCATAGTGGATTAGCATTTGCTTTCTTATCAGTCCTGCTGCACGTATTCTATTACTGCTATAGCGGAGCTGCCTTTGGCCTCGGGTGCATGGCTCATATCGGCGAGTCACTGTATTTAGGAAAGTCAGAACATTGAACATACCGGGGTACGATTAAGAGCCGCGTCCTCGTTTGACCTTATCATCCGAACGCTGCTGCTGGTCGCAGCGCTCTGTCGCTTTTGCGTGTGGTGAGCGACCTAAGGCACTTTGAACTGAATCAGAGACGGAAAGAGACTGAGGTGTGCGGCCGAAGGTGGTGAACACCAGGATCAGTCTGTCGCTGTTTGTATGTTCCCGGCAAGAATCCGACAGCGCCGGAAACTGAACTGCTGGAGGCAGTGTTGTAGACCGCCATGTGATGTCTTCTTCTCCGTTTTTATCCCATCAACTGACAACGCATGCGCGGCTCAGCTTCTCTTTCGCGTTCTCTCTCTCGCCAGGAATAAATCTTTGAATCTGATTGACCGAGAAATCACCGTGACTGGCCGCCCGGAGGATCCTTTTATCCACTGATATCAAAAGAAGTGTTGCACGAGTTTTCCAGAAGGGCAATCTGGAACTGCGAGCACATCCACGCGAACGAACTTTTCGGCGAGGCACTGCCCAACTTAAGCTGAGAAGTAAAATGTCTCAGGTAGGGGTTCTGAACTATTCGGGGGGGAGGTGTACGCCTGCTCTCGCAAGGCGAAGGCAAATACGGAGAGCGATTAGTACTCACTGGCAGAAGTTACAAAGCACATTACGGAATATCGCCCCGCGCCATAGGGGCGACTATGGTCGCCGGGGAACCCATAATCTCGGCAGCAATAAGATTGAAGTTGCCATGGCAGCGTACTAGGTATGATGTGTACGCATTACAACATTTTCTAACTATGTCAGGTCACTCAATTTGGAGGTCACATAAAGGGCCACAGTCTCGGTGAGGCGTTGTCATTACGAAGTGTTCGCCGAATGAACTTATGAGTCATTGCCGGGAGCAACTGGCGAATTACAATGTGCCCCCTTTCCTCGCATTTCTTGCCAACCATTTCAAAACATGGCAAACGATCCAAACATGAGTCAAGAGCAAGTTAGACTCAGCGGCTTGACTCGCAGCTGCCTTTGGGCACTGGGAGTGGCCCGAACGGCTGCGCCGCGACTCGTGGCGACCCGTGCTGCTGTCGTTCTGTTTAGCAGCCTGGTCCCGGCACTACTGATTGTGTGCGTGAAAAAATTAGTCGATGGGTTTCAGGGGGATTCAGCGGATGTGATGACCAGTGTTTCCTGGCTGGTCATGCTGCCGGTGTTAATTATGGCCGGTGCGTTGCTGAGCAGCGCGGCCAATTATATCAACGTTCGACTCCGCGATGAATTGGATCTCGCGATCAATCTTGATTTCCTTTCGCACACGGTGAAACTCGACCTGTCCTTTTTCGAAAATCCGGAGAACCAGGACCTGATGAATCGCGCGAGCCATCAGGCGTCGCGCCAGTGTGAATTGCTGGTCATCCAGATGGCTGACCTGGCACGTTATTCTGTTCAACTGGTGGTCTTGACGGGCCTGGTCGTGGTGCTGAACCCCATGACGGCGGTGATTCTGGGTTTACTCGCCATTCCTTACGCGTTGGCTCAAGTGCGGATGTCACTCATCCGCTATGGGCACGAGCACCGTCGCGCCGACAAGATCCGCTGGACCCGATATTACGTGGACAGACTCACGACGCATTACTGGATACCCGAAATCAAAATGTTCAATCTGGCGCCGTTGTTCATCGACCGATTTGGGAAAATTGTGCGCGCCTTTCGTGACGAAAACCGGCTCATCCAGCTTCGCGTGCTGGGGACGGAAGTACTTTTCGCGGTGATCTTTACGGCCGCCCTCTGCGGGCTGGGTTATCTCGCCGTGGCCCAGGCACTGGCAGGGACGACTACGTCGGGCGACCTCGCCGCCCTGGTGCTGGCGGCCGAACGATTGTATGCCACTGTCAGCATGCTGATTGGCGTGCTCACCGGCACCGTCCACAGCAGCTTGAGTGTCTCTAACCTGCAAGAGTTTCTTCGGGCTGAACCCAGCCAAATTCGGCACGGCACTCTTGTCTCGGAAAACCCGCGCGGTGCAGTGGAGTTCCGCGACGTGACATTTGCTTATCCAGGCTCTGAGCGACCGACATTGCGAGGTGTGTCTCTGAGCATCGAACCGGGAGAAGTCGTGGCCATCGTGGGACAAAACGGGGCCGGCAAAACTACGCTCGTAAAACTGCTCGCGCGACTGTATTTGCCGGATTCTGGCGCGATCTACCTCGACGGCTACGATGTGAGCGAGCTGTCGGAGCGATGCCTGCAGTCCAACATCACTTTAGTGATGCAGTCGTTCGCGCAATATGAAGGCACGGCCGCTGAGAACATCGCGTACGGTCACTGGGAGCGGTTGCTGGACGATCCCGCCACCGTGCGCGAACTTGCCCGGCGCGTGGGAATCGACGAAACCCTACAATCACTTCCGCATGGCTACGATACGATGCTGGGCCGCACGTTTGGTGAAGTGACGCTGTCAGGTGGCCAGTGGCAAACGCTGGCCATTGCCCGCGCGTTGGCCAGCGACGCCAAGATCATTGCGTTTGATGAACCTACGTCGGGATTGGATCCCCAAAAAGAATTCGAGATGTTCTCGCAGTTCCGCAAGTTAGTGCACGGACGCACTGCGATCATCATTTCGCATCGCTTCTCGACGGTCCGCATGGCCGATCGCATACTGGTGCTCCATGAGGGACGTCTGGTGGAAAACGGCACACACACAGAACTAGTGGTCTCCGGCGGCATATACGCTCAGATGTACAATCTGCACCAGCAGATTCTCGACGGTTCGGCAATGCAATACTCTCCAGCAACATCTTCCAGTATCTGGCGAACGGAAAGCACGCCTTCAGACTAATTCACGGCCGACCATTCCAATACCAGCATCTCGCCTTTCCTGATTTTTTCATGGCGGCAAGGATGAATGCATCGCCCAGGTGGTGATTTTCCAGGCCGAGTACAGCGGCTCATATTCATTTAATTTCAGTGACCAGATTTCCCGCTTCCTGACTTTCGCCATCTCGACAGCTTTGCAGGGATTGCTGTCGAGGATCTGGAGTTTGTTGGCCCGGTTTAGTGCATTGCGCAGAATCCGCAACGCACGCTTCCACATGTTGTTGCTGAATTTCAGTCATACCATCGCCACCATTCATGTCGTAACGTCCATAGCGTTCAGACGACACAGCATCTTCGGTCCGAGGAATGGCACAATGTACCAGCGTTCAACCAGTTCATATCCCCTGATACGTTGTTGGCGTGTATTTTTCTGAAGCTGCCACGCTGCAGAGCTCACCACGATTCTGGTGGGTCTGTCGTCTGATTACTCTTCGGCGTGGCCGGTCCCTGGCGGGACACCTATGCCATCGGCTGATAAACACATGTGCTAAAATCTATCGAAGGCTTTGGAACTGATCAGCTGAAATCTGAAAGACGCTTTTTTATAAGCGACCAGAATAAAACCGGGCATCGTAGTTCTGAACCAAAGAGGCAGGATAATGGAGTTGTCATATCAGACACATTACAAAAAGGCCCAGGAAGCCTACTTACAAAAAGCCTTGTCATTTTCCTCTGCAATTTCGTTAGATGATATTGGCGTCCAGGTGATAGAGACAAACCCAGCGGAAGGAGATGGACTTATTGAGTTGCCAGGGAATTAGCTGCAACTTGCCAGCGATATCGCACTGCAGGTGGCCGATTGTTTTACCAGAGAAGATTGCTCTTTTTCCCATGCTTATCTCGGCTCGGATTCCCTTTTGTACGACCGCTAAAAAAATCAGAAACTTTTACCATTAACGGCATTGAAGCGTTGACCCGAGTCATCCTTCCACAATTAGAATGCCTGTACTGCACAGTTTTCTCCACCTGGATAAAGTCTATGTTTGTCGAAGCCTTGCTATGACAAACACCGCTCAGTTCAGCTGGTTACGGCACTACGATAACCATCCCGCAGGCATACAGAAAATCCTTGTTTATTTAAACAATGTGGACAATGATCAAGGGCCTTTTGAATATCTGCGGTCCCACTATGGCGTCGCCAGGATTATACGTCCAAGCCGTGACGGTTTACGATACCGGAAGGCGCCGGAGTGGAAAGGCAGCCGGATTCCGACCCGTATCATGGAAGCGTTTTTACGGTCTGGTTACGAAACGCACCGGGTCTTGGGGCCAGCCGGGACCATGATTGTCTTTGATAACAATTGCGTTCACCGGGCCAATTTAGCGTCGACACACTATCGAGTGGCATGACCTTGCAGATTCGCCCGGCCAAGAACAGCATGCGACCATTCATAGATCCGGGATGTACAGGCGGATTCGAGTCAACGAATATCGAACGGGGCCCCGATATCGTGATGCCACGACCAAAAGGTTTTAAGATGGATGGGTCTTGTCACGAAGACTTATGACCTCTCGAAAAGAGTGCTCGGACCGTTCTTGCAAACAGGCTGACTCGGCCGTCTCTATCGTGATGCAGATTTATAAAACATGTCCATTTACTGGAAAAGCAAAGCACTGAAATCGTTGGTTCAGGGGCTTCAAAGGGGCCTGTATCCTATATTTGGGGCTTTGGGCTGGTTTTCTCCGGATTCTGTCGGATTTCAGATTGTCCGTCGTTTCAAAGTGGTCCCGTATAAAGCATATCGAGATGCGATCAAGCGTGGGACTCGCCGATACAATGCTTGTTTTGCGGCGCAAGGTGCGAAGACGAAGAAGGCGCTGGTCTTCTTGCTGCGTGGCCATTGGGTCGGCCCTACATTGATGCAATACCTCGTCGCCTGTGCGCTCAAAAAACTTGGCTATCAGGTCACACTCGTGACCTGTGGTAGTGATGTCGAGCGCTGCGGCGTGAACCAGATTGACAACCCTCTAGGAAGCGCTCCGCTCGCGTGCGGTGCTTGCGAGGCCATCACGCACGAGATCGCGCTGAGCGGTTTCCAGACCGTCAAACTTGGAGAGTTTAGAGATGGCCTGTCCACAAGGCAGGTCGAACGTGCGTTCCAAACAGTTGATGTCGTCACCCAACCTCAAGTTCAACAAATCGAGCATTTCCTCATACGGTTTTTCAGAGGAGACACGCGGCGGGTCAACCAAGAAGACAAGGAAACGGCTTTACACCTCAACGCGGCGTCGAGATATATCGCGCGATTCGACCAATTAGTTCAACGGGAGCAACCAGACTGTATATGTCTCTTTAGCGGCAGTTTGATGCCCGAAACATTATTCCTTGATCGTGCCAAGCGACGTGGTATTCCAGCGTTGTTGACAGAAGCGGGGTGCCGTCACAATACGCTGTTCGTGTCACGTGACGAATCCGCCAATCACTATCGGTCAGATCAGCTTTGGCAAACGTATCTGCCCCGTCTAACGGAAACGGAAGTTGAGAGCGCAAAAACGTTCTTGTCACAACGGACTCAGGGACCAGAAGACCCGTATGGCAGAACGCGAAACGTTATCGATCGGGATGTCAACAAGTACGCGGAACTTGCTCGGACTCCATATGTCCTCTTTTTTGCGCCACTCACGCACGATCTTGTTTCCATGGGCAAACGGTCAAACGTTGGAGACGTATTTGCCTGCATACGAGCCCTCTGCAATCAAGCCCAGCAATACCAGACAAAGCTGGTCATCAAAAGTCACCCAGACGAAAGAAACGACATCAATCCGACCCATTTTGGAGTCGAGGCCTGGATGGAATCTGAACACCTCACGCCCTCTGAATGGGTTCAGATCCTGCCTCCGACAGACATTTGGGACCCCTATCAGTTGGCCAGCCATGCGAAGACAATCGTTATCTACAGCGGCACCCTTGGTCTGGAACTCGCAGCGCTTGACCATCACGTGTTTTGCCTCGCTCGGCTTCATTACACAGACAAAGGCTTCACCGATGACATCGACACCGATATCGCTCGCATCTTTTTGTCGGAATCCAAAACGCGCCCGCCAGATGCTCAGACCCTTGCGCTCAAATATCTGTATTTTTACTACTTCGTTTCCAATATCGATATTGACTGCCTGCTGGATGAGGTGGCTCCAAAAATTCATGAAGTGCCGGCTGATATGGTCCAGAACCAGCAAGCCCACATGCAGGCAGCGCATCTACAGGAACGTATCGCCTTCTTGCTCGATCTGAAACACCTCTGATAGAAACGGTGGGGAGCGTTGCGGCAGCTTTTCTCTCACGCCTTAACTGTCCAAACGGGTCTTATCCTGTCGTTCACGCAAAAGCACCTCGGCCATACACATGTCCACGGATTCATCAATTTCCAAACTGCGTTCGAATGGCGTGATATGCATGGCCGTTTTGCCAAAGAATCGATGTTTGGCCCGTAGAAATCCTGAGGTGCGCATGACATACACCGCACCCGTCTCCCGAAACTGAGGCTCACGATCCTGACGTCGGGGGCGTACTGCTTTGTCGTGATTAATGCTCAACACACGTCCTTGCTGATCTTGGTGCCAGAGAAAACTGTGAAAGGGCACTACCGCCAGTGCCGAATCGGCGTCCTCGTCCAACAGAACTTGCACCGTACCGTCGATATCTTCTGGTAACATCAATGGCGACGTGCATTGCAGGAAGACCGTCAGGTCAGGCACATAACCTTCCTGTTGCTCAAGAAACGTCAGCGCATGAAGGATAGCGGATTCGGACGACGCGGTATCACAGCTGATATCTGCCGGTCGCCGGATTACGTCAGCCTTAAAGCGCTCAGAGACATGGGCAATCTCAGCATCATCTGTAGACACGACTACCCGGTCCACCCATGTCGCTCTAAATGCCGCCTCTATAGTCCAGGCAATCAACGGCTTACCCGAGAGAGGCTGAACGTTCTTGCGGGGTATGGATTTGGAACCGCCCCGAGCGGGAACTACTGAGAGAATTGATATCATGCAAGACTTGTTGTCAGGGGTAGGTAATCTCGTCTGATAGTCTCGGGGATTTTCGAGGGCGGAACAAGAAAATTTGTTGGTTATGCGACCGGGGACGAGAACCCGAACCCACAGCTAATGCACAAGCAGGGGGGTTGTCCTGCTTCGTGGACATCAGCTTCACATTGGACTCTGCCAGCTTACGGCTTGACTCTGTTTCAATGCGTGAGAAAAATCACTTGCCGAACAAAACTGCTTTTTCCGTCGGGTGTGACTCGCCACGCTTCTCCATCAGGGAGTCTCGCATAGCCTGTCCCCAAAACTGTCAGAACCGCATTCAGCTAAGTGTTGTTTCCACTGGCACCAGTGCTATAATCGATAAACTGGATTGAATTGTGATTAACTTGGTCAAATCGAACTCGCAATTTACTTATTTCAACAATGTCGTTCCGGGTCGATTTGTACTCGAGGCCACGGTTGTCCTGAGCACAATACTTGCAATTCAGTTTACCTCCGGCGCCTATCACCGAGATTTCGCGTCCCACCCTGACGAGGCGGCCCACTTCGTTACCGGCGTTATGGTCCATGATTATTTGACCACCGCGTTTGGCCGGTCACCGATGAAATTCGCGGAGGACTACTACCTGCAATACCCCAAAGTGGCCTTGGGACACTGGCCACCGGGATTCTACGGTGTGCAGGGCCTCTGGTACTTGGTAGCCGGCGTATCCAAAACCAGTGCCACTGTTCTGATAGGCCTGATCGTGGCTGCAACTAGTTGGTTCCTGTACCGGCGAGTGAGCAAGCTGAGCGGTATTCCAATCGCTCTGGTGACCATTGGCGTTTTTCTCGGTCAGGGATTGGTTCGGAGCCACACTTTTCTGATCGTGTCGGATATGGCCGTCTCTCTGTTCTCTCTGCTGGCAGTCTTTTCATTCAGTGACTTCCTCAATTCTCAACGAGGCAGGCACGCAGCGCTGTTTGTGCTGTGGGCGAGTATCGCCATTCTCACAAAGCCTGTGGGACTGGCGCTGGTACCCTTCGTTGCAATTTTTATCGTTGTGGCGGGACGGATTTCGATTCTCGGAAACTGGAGATTCTGGACCGCCGTAGCCACTGTAACAGTCCTGTGTGCACCGTGGTACATCTGGACATTGACTCAAGGAATAGGATTACATGGGCACGCGGATGTGGGTCACATGGTCAAAGCTTCGTTGCAAAGTGGGCGCCAACTTCGTGCATCCGACTCATGGCCATTGGTAACCTCCTGGTGGGTCCCCGTCGTTTCGTTGCCAGCCTGCATCCTGGCGATTCCTCGGCGCCATCAAACATCTGCCGTCGACACGGAAAATCGAATTGACATCTGCGCATCGATCGCCTGGTGCGGAGCAATGTTTCTTTTTCTAGAGGCGGCCCCGATTTATCCCTCACCCCGATATTTTCTTCCGGCCCTCGCTGGACTAATGATTCTCTACTCCGGTGGCCTGGTATTATTGCTGCGTTGGATGCCAGGGCCAAAATGGCTGGTTTGGACGCTGATCGGTGTCTTGGGAATCTTCAGCGTGGTTACGACCCCTGGAAGCATGCCTGTGACATTCACCGGATATTCGGTCGCTGCGAACAGCGTCCCGGTCAAACCAGGGCAGGTAATGCTGGTCAGCTCGAATTCTCCCGGAGAAGGGGCCTTTGTCGTCGAGCGTTTGCTCCTCGACCGTCGACGATCGGAGTTTATTTTGAGGGCGAGCAAGGTATTGGCGAAAGACGGTTGGTCGGGAGGAGGGTACCAAACGCGATTCTCAACCGGAGATCAAGTCCGTGAATTCCTGAATTCCGTTCCGGTGCACTATGTTGTTATTAGTGACTTGGATTGGGTTTGGAATTTCCGCCGGGGCGTGACCCAGCAGTATTCACCATACTCACAACATCATCACCGACTTCTGAAAGCGGTCCTCGATGATTCCATGCTGCAGTTTCCGTTGGTGGGAACGTTTTCCGTTGAATCTCCAGACCGTGTCAATAACGATGTGGTCCGGATCTATGAGAACCGAGGAGCCCAGCATCGCTCGCCCGTTGGATTCGAATTGGATATGGGCACATCCCTTGGCCGGACTCTTCGGCTTCATCAAACAAATGGCGCTCACCAAAAACGTTGACGTGCCCTCCATTTCGATGATGTTCGGCTTTTTCAGCATTATCCTGCGGAATCGCATCGGAAGGGACGTCGGATCATCACAGTCCGTTTGATGCTGTCGTTGACCGTCTTCCGGAACCAGCCACGCTCAATCATCTGCTCACAGACCAATATCAGTTGTTTCGGTCCGAAGTCGGCGACGATCTGACGTCCGTACAATTCAATCAACGGACGCAGCGAACATGGAACAGCGGTCACTGCCCCGTCTTTGACATAGTACGATTGCGCGTATTCGAGAAACGCCACGCACAATCGATTGATGGTGACGTTGACCGTCTCAGGCTGGTCCTGTCGAGTCAGGAACTCTGTGATGACCCGTTCGTATTGTTTTTCTCGGCTTCCTTGCTGCCCCACTTGCCAAGGTAAACCAACCGGGGCAACTCGCCGTCATTGCCTCGGATTCAGACGCGGGCAAGATTCTTCGGCTTGAAGTGCTGCATTTTTGGAACACGCATCTGCGGCCTCTCTTTCTGAAAAGAGATACCAGACCTCTTTTGCCACACTGACGTGTTCGTCAGGTTTGTTCTAACTTGAATAACAGCAATGGTTAAGAAAAGTCGGGATGACAAGAGTTGAACTTGCGACCTCTGCGTCCCAAAGCCATCTCAGGAGTGGCGTGAACAGCCGAATTCCCAATGTTTTACGGCGTGTGGTGACTCATTGCAACTCACGAGACGACACCAGTGATCACCCTTGATTGGTACAAAT
>Ga0310123_10000443_pt1 | contig 37143 bp, 31 predicted proteins | sample CB6_AW_1057_MG_FD_203505 | JGI IMG/M metagenome (GOLD analysis project Ga0310123, IMG submission 203505) | Marine microbial communities from Western Arctic Ocean, Canada - CB6_AW_1057 | ecosystem: Environmental > Aquatic > Marine > Oceanic | place: Canada: Western Arctic Ocean | collected... | reverse complement strand
GCCCGAATTCTGGAAATCAGTCAGCGAAGGTCCAGCAGTTCGCAGAGTCAGCCATAGCACGGTGGTTCAAGAGACTATGCGAACGTTGTTCGGTGAACTTGCACGGCCGCAAGATTACGTCTGGGTGCGACCACGTCCGGTCGGCTGGTCGACGGGACTGCATTACGATCATCCGTTTTTCGCTCGCGGCAGTCGCCGAGTTCATACCGTCTGGATTCCGCTGGGTAACATTCCCGTCAGTAACGGCCCCCTGGTCCTGGTGGAACAGTCTCATCAATTTTCCGACATCATCGATTCGATTCACGACAACGACCAGGACAGTAATGATTGTCCCGCAATGGCTCAGCAGGCAGCTTTCGAAGGTGACTGGAGTGGTGACACGGTTGCTTTTCTTCTCCAACGCAGGACACGATTTCTGACAGCAGACTTTCAGACGGGAGACGTTCTGGTATTTGGGATGGACACGCTGCACGGGTCACTCGACAATCGGTCGCCAAACCATCTTACACGTTTGTCAGTCGACGTTCGTTATCAACCGTTTTCCCATTCGGTGGACGACCGGTACTTTGGCCCGAATCCAACGGGCGCCAGTGGTCAGGGATACGGAGACATGAATTCCTGCAAGCCGTTAACCGAGATTGCTTGAAGCGTGGTTCACCACGGTACTTCAGGCGACAGGCGATGAAGTGGCAACAATCCAGGGTTCGGGTCGCCGATGACGCGAGAGGGATCGATGTCACAGTCAAACTGATGATATTTCGCATTCCCGAACTGAACCCCGTACAGCGTTTCGTCGTAAACGACACCGGATTTACGGCCCACGTGGTCCTGCACGCCAGCCTTTGCCATGAGATCTCCTTCAAACGTGGCGTCTGCAACACCTTTCCGGCGAAACGGCGACCGTCTTCCATTACGAGGGCGATCATGCGACTGTTTTGTTTTTCGACACCATAGGCGAACTGACAGGCGGTGCACTAAAGCTGTGTACCGCGGTCCCGAGCTGGAATCGGGTGAGCTCACTTCACCGATCACAATCTTCCAGGAATTTTCAGGGATACTGTGATCCAGCTCAACCGTACTGCGTTTACGCAGTGAACTGTTGTTCCTTACGAAACAGGTTGTTGAATCATTTGTGATGTGGAATGCCGTCCATCGGTGAATTTTCGGAAAATTTGAGTTTCGATTCGTTTTGGTGATCGTTTTGCGGCCGGTTTTACTATTTGCCTTATAGAGGGAAGCGGACACCGCGGATTACGTTGTTCGTTGATTCTGTTTCGTGTTTGAAGAGAAGGAATAAGGCATGTACCGGCTGACCGTGGTGTTGTTCATTGGTCTGGCCGGGTGTCAGCAACCGTTGTCAGCTCCACTGCAGGAGTCGGGCAAAGAGACATTCACGCAACAGGAGGCGAGTCCTGACTTCCGTGCTGCAGGTGCCACTGCGCTGCTGAATAGACCGACTGCCTTCTAACTGGTTTTGTCACCTGTCCGTCATTGGAGCTGCTGAGGGCATTCACCTTCGACAGGTCTTTTCGATTGAACCACAAGTCAGGTATAAAAATTTATCGAGACAACTGTCTGATTATTGTCCGTCGGGTGGATCCGCGCTACTAACAGCAAAAGGAGAACAAATCATGAATGAACTCAATCGTAGTCTCATGTTCGCCCAGGATGGTAATAATGCGGGCGGGGGGATCGGTTCGATCATTGTGCTCGCGATTGCCGTCGGTGTGATCGCTGGTATTTGGAAAGCCTTTGCAAAGGCAGGCAAGCCCGGCTGGGGATCCATCATTCCAATCTATAATATCATTCTGATTCTGCAAATCGCTGGAAGGCCGATCTGGTGGATCCTTCTACTCTGTATTCCACTTGTCAATCTCGTGGTTGGTGTCATTGTGAGTATTGATGTTGCGAAAAAATTTGGGAAGGGTGTTGGTTTCGGGATCGGACTCGTGTTCCTTCCATTTATTTTCTGGCCAGTCCTTGGATTTGGTAGCGCTCAATACCAGCCGACTTCGTAGAGACCAATAGGTCCGCAACCGATCATGTGTGTGAGTCATGATTACCCCCTCACCGACACTGGGAATGATTACCGGCGATATGTTCGACTCGTCCCTCAGGGTTCCGAGTGGTCGGAGTGCAAACCAGAATGACTGGCTGATGACCCAAAGGAGCGTCTCATGACATACCTGAAGTCTTATCGCCGGGTTTTGTTGCTGGCGGTGCTCTTGATCGTGGGGGTGGATGGGTGTGGTGGTCCGACGGAAGCAGATCCCGTTGCCGCATTGGAGAATCTGGGAGCCGAGATCGAGCGGAGTGAACAAGGCGAAGTTGTCATCGTCGAACTCGTCGGCAGCCAGATCACCGACGCAGCTCTGGTGCATCTGGAGGGGATGACCGGGCTGCAGATGCTCGACCTCCGAAGCACCGAGATCACCGACGCAGGTTTAGTGCACCTCAAGGGACTGACTGAGCTGCAAACCCTCGAACTCTACGGCACCAAAATCACGGACGCCGGTCTGGTGCACCTGAAGGGGATGACCAACCTGACGTGGCTCTACCTCCGAAGCACCGAGATCACCGACACCGGTCTGGTACACCTGAAGGGGATGACCAAGCTGCAGTTCCTCAACCTCTCCAACACCAAGATCACCGACTCAGGTCTGGTGCATCTGGAGGGACTGACAAATCTGCCGGGACTCGACCTCGGCTACACCGAGATCACCGACGCGGGGCTGGTGCATCTTGCAGGACTGACCAGTCTGCAGATGCTCAACCTCGACAGTACCCAAATTACCGGCGCGGGACTGGTACATCTGGAGACACTGACCGGGCTGGACTCGCTCAGCCTCGGCAGCACCAAAATCACCGACAGGGGTGTGGACAACCTGCGGAAGGCGTTGCCGAGGACGAACATCAGCTATAAAGAAACGAACATCGACTAACGAGACATCCACCTCTGTGCCAAAGCCACATCCGGATACGCCTCCTCGCACCCATCCACACAAATCACCGCCACTGATCGATCCGGTAATCGATAAACGCAGTCATTGTTGCTGAATGTTTCCACGAAGCGGACGGACAATAAACTCTGTTTCAAAGAAAGACACCCCTGAAAATCCATATTTGTCCAATCCTGATGATGTGATGCAAAACTCCGAAAAGGACTCCCTCAAACCTCGTTTGAGATTGCGAAAATACGCCAACAAAGTCATAACGGGGCCATGGGTTTGAGTTGCAATACTTCCGAGCATGCAAACAGCGGCATCTCCCCACTTTTCAGTCCGGCGGGTGGCGACCTGCTACGTGTCAACTCGCGTCGGTGGTTTTTACAAACCGGCCTCACCGGCATGGCGGGACTCACGTTGCCCGCACTTTTAAGACAACGCGCGGAAGCCTCGAAGGCCGGCAAGCCGAAGGACAAAAAGAATGTCATTCTTTTCTGGCTGTCCGGCGGTCCAAGCCACATCGACATGTGGGACCCAAAACCCGATGCGCCCAGCGAGATTCGCGGGCCGTTTGACAGTATCCCCACCAGGCTGCCCGGTGTGCGCGTGGGCGAACATCTGCCGTTGACCGCCAAGCTGATAGACAAGCTGACCATTCTGCGCGGCGTGGATTGCAGCGCAAGCAACCACACGCCCATCACCATGCAGGCCGGCAACCCACTGGCGCGCCGCACCAACGACGGCAAGGACGGCGGCGGCTATCCCTCGATGGGTTCCATTGCAGCAAAATTCCGGGGGCCCAACGCGCCCGGCATGCCGCCGTTTGTCGGTCTGGCGAATTCCTGGACTTCGGATGTTTGGGAGTCCGGCCACATGGGAAGTGCTTATGCGCCGGTGAAGGGGAAGGAACTTGACGGACGTCTCGCAATGCCCGAGGGCCTCACCACTAACCGATTGCGCGACCGAAGTACCCTGCGTGGTCAACTCGATAGTTTGCATCGCGAACTCGACAACAACAAGACCGTTGCACAGCTTGACCATTATACTCATCAGGCACTCGACACCGTCTTGTCCGGGCGTGCAAAGCGTGCGTTTAATCTGGATGAGGAGACAAACAAGATGCGCGATTTTTATGGTCGCGACAGCATCGGCCAAAAGGCTTTGCTCGCTCGTCGTCTTGTGGAATCTGGTTCGACCTTCGTGCTGGTCAGTGGGGCGTGGGGCTACTTTGACCATCACGGCGACGAGGTGCGATGGGGTGGAATCATTAAAGGCCTTAAGCCACTCATGCCCCGTGTTGATCGCACATTGAATGCTATCGTCACAGATCTTGAGCAGCGCGGACTGCTCGACGATACGTTGATTTTGATGCTGGGAGAATTTGGCCGATCGCCCGTTATGACCAAGACCGCCGGTCGCGGCCACTGGACGCGTGTGATGTCCATGGTGATGGCCGGCGGCGGCTTGCAACACGGCCGCGTCATCGGCAGCACCGACCGCAAGGGCTACGATGTCGCAAGCCGCCGCGTCGGTCCCAGCGACTTGGCCGCCACCGTCTTCCAGCACCTCGGCATCGATCTGAACGCCCACTGGACAAACCCGCAAGGCCGCCCCGTGCCCATCGTCACCGAGGGTGGCCAGCCGATTTCCGAGCTGTTTTAACTTTTCGCGGCCGGTTGTGCGAGGCACACTTCGCTCATCCATGCGAGTACCGCGTTTACTGCTGCTGGTGGTTCTTTGCCCTGCATTTGCCAAGGCTGATCAAAAACCCAACTTCGTTTTCTTCCTGGTCAACGATCTCGGCTGGAGGGACCTGAAATGTTTTGGCAGCTCATTTTACGACACGCCCAACTGCAACACATTTGCCGCGAGCATCATGAAGTTCACCAACGCCTATGCAGCATGCGCCGTGTACAGCCCCTCACGGGCATGCATCGTGACGGGCCGCTATCCCACAGTTCACAAACGACGTCCTTGGATCCTATAACGATCCCAGGATCGGCGGCATGCTGCTGGTCGATTTTCAGTCGCAGACGCCGTCAATGCGAAATGTGGTTCTCGATGCCACGCTGTCCGACCCAGGACGAACGCGATTGTCGCTCGGCAAAGTCACCAGCGACAACATCGCCCTCTCGGAATTGAGCCCCTCTACCGTTCAGCGACTCGTGCAGCAGCCCGGTCATCAGGTCCCGTTCATGCTGCGCACAGTCTTCGCCGTTCGCATTGCAACTGATATAGGGGAAGTGGTACCCAAAGTCCGTATTGCTGTATTAGTTCGGTTGGAATCTCCCACTCGTCTCCTGCGGTTCAGGCTCTCAGACCGGCACATCATGGCTGGTCCCACAACACAGAACAAACACAGAGTGGTGAGCAAAGAGCCAGTGCTGTCATCAACCATTTTTGGCCAACAGCTGGTTAGTCAGATCGCAAATGGCAGTCCCCGACTTTCAAACAAGCATGCTGTCGTTTTTGCAGAGCACTGCTGATGGCGAGACTTACACCGCTCGCGAACTCAGAGAAACACTGGCTGAGCATTTCAATCTCACGCCCGAAGAACTCAAAGAAATGCTGACCAGTGGAACACAAAAGACGTTTTTCAATCGAGTAGGGTGGGCCAAGACATACTTAGCCGCGGCGGGTCTGTATGGTGATGGACAGTTGTGCGCTCGAGATTCTGCGACCCGAAGGTTGAAGGAATCAATAAATCCGATGGATTAACTTGGCGTGTGAAAGATGTGCTTGCCCGGGTTCAGGCAACCAAACCTGAGAGTATACCACTCAAGGTCCGGTCGCGGTTAAGGGGGGCAGGTCAGCCTGAACTGCCCCGTTTTTAAATGCCAGATACTGATTTGAGTTAATGACGGCCAACTCATCAGTGGCCTGCTGTGGCATGAGTTGCCAGCGCCAGCAAGATCCCTGGATACATCAGCTTCCCACTCAATTCCTCTCCACCCGTCTCTTCAGTTCTGCTTTCACCGTCCGTGTCACCTGCAGATTGGCCAGTGCCCCGACAGCCGTCCAAAACAGTGCCGAGTCTTTGACGATCTGTGGCCGGGTGCGGCGATCGAACCATAAAAGGCTCGATCACAACCGGCTCCAACACACACTTCAACTTTGATGAGTCAGACATATGAGTCTTTTTGGTCCGGGTCTTTCCAGCGCTCCGTTGCTTTCCTCCGAAAAAAACTCCCCAGCCCTGTCCCGTCATTATGTCAGGTTGGCGAGGATACCACCGTCAACGATGATCACCGAGCCCGTCATGTAGCTGCCGGCATTGCTGGCCAGTAACAGAGCCGGTCCGACCAGTTCTTCCGTATTTCCCCAGCGTTTGAGAGCTGTGCGCTGGCCGATAATTTGGCGCTGTTCTTCGGTAAGCTTCGCAGCCGGCAAATCGGTCAGGAATGGTCCTGGGGCAATACAGTTGACCGTGATCCCCGCGCCACCCAGTTCCAGCGCCTGGGCTCGAGCCATACCCACCAGTCCGGCTTTGGTGGCGGCATAGACACTGCGTGCCGGCGCACCGGCGAATGCAAGGATTGACGAAATATGGATCACTCGTCCCCAGCCAAGCTGCTTCATACCGGGAACGAACGCACGTGTCAGCGCCATGCAGCTGGAAAGATTGAGCTGCAGGATTTCGTCCCAGGCGTCATCCTCAATGCAGTCAATCAACTGCGGGTGATTGCTGCCGGCGTTGTTGACCAGAATGTCGATACCGTGACTGCGCTCGCTCGTCGCCTGCACCAAGGTCTCCACACCGTCACGGCGGGACAGGTCCGCAACAATATGTTCGACACCCCGTCCGGTGGCCTCGCGAATCTTATTCGCCGTCGCTTCAAGTTCGTCAGCGTTACGACTGCAGATGATCAGATCGGCGCCGTTGCGAGCGAAACCCAGAGCCATGGCCTTTCCCAATCCCTTGCTTCCACCAGTGATCAGCGCGGTCCGACCGGAGAGGTCAAAGATGTTGTCCATGTGTTCTTCCAGATGAAGATCCGATCAGAGATTTGCAACCCATGCCCAAAAACCGGTCTGGAATTCTAAGCGATTTGACGCAAGCACGACATTGTCCGCGTTGAGAGGCTCATTGTCGTTGCGCGCTCCGATTTCATCGACCGGCGCATCGAAGCTGAACCGGAGACCAAGTCAGAATACCCTGGTTTCTTCGCTTTGATTGCGAAGGACCGCCGAAACTGAAGAACCCAGGGCTTCCATCGCAAAAAACTCATCTCGCTGTTCAAAACGCCGGAAAGCCGTGCGGCGTGTGGTTAATGACACAGCCGGAACTGACTCCGTAGTGCGAGTTCAGGTAGCCGTTCAGGAAGATTGTTTGTCGGTCAAACGGTCCAGGTACGCGACCACGTCGTTGACAGGTGTGACGTCGCCGAGGTCGATGTCGATGTCGAGCAGGTTAACTTCGTGCATCAACTCGCAACGCTCCCCGATGGCCTCGCGCGGCACGATTACTCGAAAACTGTCGACCGCGTCGCGACAGGTGGCGTACACGCAATGGCTGGTGCTGATCCCGGTGACGATCAGCGTGTCGATCGAAAGTGAGGTCAGCATCTCGTGCAGGTTCGTTCCCTTGAACGACGACGCATACCGTTTGTAGACGATCTTCTCTGTTGATCGATGTTCGAGTCGGGGGTCGAGTGCAAACAGTTCCTCGGCCTTCCCCTCGGGTACCGACCATTGCAGCTTGCGGTTCTGGGGGCTGGGCGGATCGGCCGGATCCCAGGCCAGTGAGGTAAAAAAGATCGGGATGTCGGCACGGCGCGAGGCGGCCAAAACCTGACAGGTGCCTTCCATCACGCTGTCAAGGTTGCTGCCAATCTGCAGCTCCGGGTCGAGCCAGTAACGAGCCATGTCAATGACGATCAGCGCCGGTCGCTGGCCCCACCCCACCCGCATTCCCCAGCCGCGTTGCAGGTAGTTCTGTTTGAGCGTGGCGAGATGCTCGCGCAGGGGGATACGAAGCTCATCAGGTAGCCGCAGGTCATCGGCTCCGAAGGGCAGTTGCGGCGAGGTGGAATCGTTCATCGATGTTCCCTTCGGCGAGCGAGCATGACCAGGCTCTGAAAATGTGGTGTGGCTTCGATCGAGTTTGTCTGTATTGTTCACCACTCTACGTGGACGATGAGGATCAACCACAGGCAAAAAACAAATGACTCTGACTGCTTCCGGACAATGTTTTGCTCTGGAAACATCGTGTTCGCGATAATGTAACCGTTCCTGATTCTGCGACCAGTTGTTTCTGGCCAAACCCTCGCGAACGACTCACTAAACTCCCTTTCCCAGTCATGCGCGATCCGACTTCACTCAGGCATCAAGGCAGCCAAGTATTTCGACAGGAAGATCCAGGGCAGCGCCGAAAACTACCGCCGAATTGTTGCGGTCGGAGATTGTGCAGATTAAAACTCCCGTCGATCAAGCCCGCCTGGAACGTGGCCCGTCCGCACCGTTGAACCGCTGCCGGCGGGTAATCACTGTCCGTGTCACTTCGTGAGGCAATTTGAGTGAGCTGCGGACCGGGTTTGAAATTGATTGTGAGCCTTCCCGATGTTTTTTGTCAGTCATGAGGCCGGAAGTTACTTTGCCTGGATCCACGAAGCCCTGAAAGAACGGAAACTCCATGAAATTGGATCCCGGTGTCAGGACAGGCAAAATCCGATCAGCAGCAGCAACTGCGGCTGCGAACAGAGAGCGATCACCTCTCAGGGAACAAATAACAGATCATACTGAAGCCATCGATGTACCCGCTCACTACGGTGTCTGCGATCGTCCGGGAATGGATCATCTTAACTGGCTTCTCGTCTGCAGACGCGGCGACAATCGTGGCGCGCGCCAGAGGTGCTGACACGCGATTGACGATCGTCTATGCCGATATATCGAATCTGCAAAACATTCTGCCCAACCTCATCGAATGGGTGGTAGGCACAGTCGGCGCCGATCGTGTACCGTTCGGCACCGACATGCCGCTCTGTACAGCGGGAATCGACTCGGCCAGTCTGGACGACAGCGCCAAGCGGCAAATTGTTTGCGGCAACGTTCTGCGCAGTCTCACGCTTAATATCGACTAGAAAGAATCAGCATGTCAGATGTGAAGACTCGTTATCCGCGAAGTAATCTCGCGGCATGTATGCTGCCATGGAACGATGACTTTCAACTGGATGTGGCCAAGTTCGAAGAGCACATTCAGGGTGCGCTGGACGGCGGTTACACCTGTTTGTACCTGATGGGAACGGCTGGCGAGGGGTACGCAGTCGACGAGGAACGTTTCAGGCAGGTTGTCGAGGTGTTCGCAGCCAATACCGTACGGGAGGGCATCGATCCACAAATTGGTGTCATCGGGCTTTCGATGGACCAAATCATTCACCGGATCGGCGTCGCCCACGCATCAGGCATCCGCATGTACCAAATCTCGCTGCCCAGTTGGGGAGCACTCGACGAGGCCGAAACGATGCTGTTCTTCAAGACGGTATGCGGCGCATTCCCCGACTGCCGCTTTCTGCATTACAATCTGCCGCGGGCCAAGCGGATCATCAAGGGTGCGGAATACCATCGCATTGCCGAAGAAGTGCCCAATCTTGTGGCCACGAAGAACAGCACCAGTGAGTACGACCGTACCGCGGATCTGTTGGTCAACGCTCCGGAACTCCAGCACTTCCTGCTTGAGGGAAACTTTGCGATGGGCTGTACGATCGGTGAGTGTTCGCTGCTGTGTAGTTACGATGTTCTGTTTCCCCAGACAACCTGGAAGTTTTTCGAGGCCGGTAAAGCGAAAGATCTTGTTGAGTTGTTCCGGATTACCCAGTTTCTTCGTGAAGTGGGCATGACACTGTTCGTCCACTGCCCTCGCGACATGATCGACGGCAGTTTCGACAAGACCTTCATCTGGTTGCGCGATCCCGATTTCTCGAATCGCCTGTTGCCGCCGTACCTCGGACTGAGCGATGAAGAGTCTCGGGAGTGTCGCCGGGTCTTCGACGAGCGTTATCGAGACATTATGTGACCGCCGGTCGTCCTGAACCAGACATGGCCTGCAGCCCGGGACCAGTCGCAGCAGGGGCCCTCCAGCGAACGTTATCCAGACCTCCGAAAATCAAGGAGTTCGTCCAAATCCCTGCGAACGATGCACCATCCGCCTTTCCGGTTTCACGGATCGACATCGACACGAAAATTTATCCGCTCACGGGGATCGTGTTGCCGATCGTAAAATTCGTGAGGAAGTTTTCCGGGGCTACGTATGGTCCAGTTGTATCACATGAGTCGTGGCATTGGTGAACAGACAAATCTCAAAGACCATCATGCGGACAAGCGTTCAGAACACTGGGCGATGCTCGACGAACGGGTCGCTAAGGGTCGCAGCACATACCGGGTCAAAACAGGCTAACGACATCAGCATCGACATCGAAACAACCGGACCTCGAAAGATGACTGCAAAACCGACATTTTTACTCCACTCGACGCACGCAATGTCACTGGCTCCGAACCGGATATCGGCGATTCGCTGGCATTTGGCAGCTCAATTGCTCCCGAAAAGCTGTGGCCGGATCGCTGTTTGTGTTATGATTGCACATGGAATCCTGGCAGGAGGCGGACCTTCGGAGGATCGTAATGCTGACCATGACCGGTGAGAAAGCAACCTTTTGTGACGGAATCGCTCGGCGAAGTTTCCTGAGAGCCGGGTTTTTGGGGTTCGGCGGGCTGAGCATGCCGGACATTCTGCGGCTGCGTTCAGCGAACGCAAATGACGCACAGACTGATGCAAATTCCGTTATCTTTGTGGAACTGGCCGGAGGTCCGTCACAATTTGAAACATACGATCCCAAGCCGCATGCACCGGTTGAGTATCGTGGTGAATTTGGTGTCATCCCCACGAACGTCCCCGGCATAATGCTGAGTGAACTGATGGTCGAGCAGGCCCAACTCATGGACAAGCTGTCGATTGTCCGCTCGGTGCATCACCCGTCGAACAGCCACGATCCGTCAAGCCACCTGTCACAAACCGGCTATTATAAACGAGGCCCCAAAGGAGGCCAGTCATCAGCCGACACGATGCCCTGTTTTGGATCTGTGATCGCCAGGTTGCGCGGGTCCAACGTCAGTGGTCTGCCGGCTTACGTAGCTGTGCCCACAGTGATGCGTAACGGCCAGTCATCGTACCTGGGGAAGTCATACAGTCCATTCGAAACCGTTGAAGATCCCGCTGATCCGGACTTCCAGGTTCAGAATCTTTCGCTGGTGTCCGGTCTGACGGCCGTTCGCCTCGACAATCGTCACGAATTGTTGTCTGAGCTGGACCGCCAGCAACGGATGTTCGACCTGCAGAGGTCGTCCACCGCCCTCGACGGGTTCCGGGAGCAGTCACTGGAACTGGTCACCGGAAGACGTGCCCGCGCTGCATTTGACATTCAGGCCGAAGCAGACACCCTGCGCGACGCCTACGGTCGAAATACCACGGGGCAAAGTTTACTGATGGCCCGCAGATTGGTGGAATCAGGCGTGACGTGCGTGACCGTGCGCGTTACGGGGTGGGACGACCACCGCGAATTGGCCCGCGGACTGAAGAATCGTGGTCCCGCCTATGACCAGGGCATGGCCGCACTGGTCCGTGATATATATGAACGTGGTATCGATGCACAGGTTTTGGTCGTGGCGATGGGTGAGTTCGGCCGTACTCCGCGTTACAACCGTGACGCTGGTCGTGATCATTGGGGTGCCGTGATGAGTGTCCTGCTTGCCGGTGGTGGATTGCAGCCTGGCATTGTCGGTGCTTCGAACTCCAGAGGCGAACTGCCCACCGCAGCACCGTATCGCCCTGAGAATGTGCTTGCGATGATTTATCGTCATCTGGGAATCGATCCGGAGTTGACATTCAATGATTTTTCCGGCCGACCGCGGTATGTGCTTGAGGAACACGGGCTCATCACGGAACTGGGCTAGAGGCCAGCCATTGCGGGTGCCATTCACCTGGACCGATTCCGGGAACATCACTCCGAGCCGGGTTGTTTCACACTGCTGCCTCTAACCGGGCATTGCCATCGGCGCTCCACGGAGATCAGCCGGGTTGACATCGGTCCCCTGTGGGATTCGGTGGATTTTTCCCGGCTTCTGCATCAGGATGAAACCGTAAGGACGGTGTACTTTCTTCCCACCAACAACAGTTAATTCCCGTATTGATCCGGGCGACAGAATCGATTCTCGTCTTGGTGTTCAAAGAATTGGACCGTCGTGCAGAATTCTGTTCGTCAACAATGCTGGTTCGTGGCGCAGCGTGCAACAGCGTGTTATTCTGGCACCGGTCGTGAAGTTGCCCTGATGGCATGACGGAAACTGAACGTACGACGGAAAGACAGCAGCGTGACCTCAATGGAAAACCTGATAACGGACCGAGAAACATTCGTCACAGAACTGGAGTGTGGACTGAACGGGGACCGCTACGAAGCGGATATGATCCAGGGACTCTCAAAGGCTGGCCGGCCGCTGCTTGTCCGTTACGATCTGGAAAGGCTGGCCGACGGGGTCAGCAAAAAAGACTTCGCTGCGAGACCGGCGGACCTTTGGCGATATCGCGAATTCCTTCCGGTACGACACACGGCAAACATCGTCAGCCTTGGCGAGTGCCACACACCACTGGTGCGGCTGCCGCAGCTGGAAGCTGGCAGCGGGCAACTGATTGTCAAAGATGAAGGGCGACTGCCAACCGGCTCGTTCAAGGCTCGTGGCCTGTGTCTGGCAGTTTCCATGGCACGGGAACTGGGCATTTCCAAACTGGCGATGCCTACCAATGGAAATGCCGGAGCGGCACTGGCGGCGTACGCCCGCCACGCCGGCATGCAGGCGTTTGTCTTCTGTCCCGACGACACGCCTGAAATCAATGTGCGCGAAATCGCGATTCAGGGCGCCAGGGTTTGGCGCGTGAACGGTCTGATCAATGACTGCGGGCGCCTGGTTCGGGATGGCCAGGACCAAATGGGCTGGTTCGACATTTCAACACTTAAGGAACCATACCGCATCGAAGGCAAGAAAACGATGGGGCTGGAACTGGCCGACCAGATGGGCTGGAACGTCCCCGACGTGATCTTTTATCCGACGGGCGGCGGCACGGGACTGATTGGCATGTGGAAGGCCTTTCAGGAGTTACAACAGATTGGCTGGCTCACAGACAAACTGCCTCGTATGATCGCGGTGCAGGCGAGTGGATGTGCGCCAATTGTGAAGGCGTTTGAAGACGGCACTGAGCATGCCGACCTGTGGCCCAATGCTCATACAGTGGCGTCCGGGATCCGGGTTCCCGTGGCCATCGGCGACTTTCTGATTCTGCAGGCGGTCCGGGAGAGTCACGGATTTGCGACGGCAGTGGACGACAATGCGATCCTGGCAGGCCTGCACGAAGTCAGCCATCGGGAAGGCTTTTTGCTGTGTCCGGAAGGCGCAGCAACGTACGCTGCGTGGAAACAGGAACTCGCATCCGGACGTATCAGCAGTGATGACCAATGCGTTCTGTTCAACTGTGCCAGCGGCCTGAAATACCCACTGCCTGAAGTGAACCAGAGTCTGGATTGCCGGCGGCCTGTGGACTTTACCACGTTGCAGGACAGTCATATTTCCCGCTAAGCACCGGCCAATCAATAACTGTCCGGTCTGGTCGGCAATCATCACCAGGGAGTGTGATGGCAACTTTGAGTTGCGACGGTTATTGATAGCCAGGGTCAAGATCGCCGCTCGTGCCGCCGGCACACCACCTGACCAGCCGGTGCCGATGTTACCCTGAGGACGCAGAGTCCGACGCCAGCCTGCGACCCGTAAGAAACATGGTCTTTCTGCAAGGCGTAACCACGGCCGGGTGACCCCAGTAACAGCCTGGGCGCCCAGCCGCCGGGGATCAACAGATCCATTGTCCACAGGCCCCTGTATTGGCGACGTCTCAGAAAACTCACCGTCCGTTGCAGTCATTTCCTCTTCATCCGCACAATGACATTGGCTATTTGTCCGCTGTACAGAGCCACTCGGGAGCTTCCCTGGTCACCCAGCCCACCGCTGTTGGCCGCAAAGTAGTCAGGATGTGTCACGACGAAACTTGTCATGGCCGGGCTGCCATCGGGCCCCCCCGGAAGTGACGTGATCTCCGCGACACCGTTATCACCCGTGAAAGCAGTGAACCGGCTCTTGACGTCTCGTGCGATGCCCAGTTCGACGCAACGTTGGGTTGTGATACTGGAGGCGCCCGAGAGCAATCGAACTTTGGTGTTTTCTCCGTAGCCGAAGATATGTGAGCGACCGTCAAATGATCCCTGATACGGCATCAACCGCACTCGAGCCCCCCTGATCGGAGTGCCGTCGGTTTCAATCACCTGGACGTGACACGTTGTTGCAGATTCCATGCGGATTACAGAGCGAACCACGTCGGCTTCCAGTCGCACGACCTGTGGATACACGCGTGAGCGCTGAAGTCGTGATGCCTGTTCTTCCATGTCTGCTGCCGCCAGTTCTTTGACCGTGGGATCAGAAGACACCCAATCGACACACAAGGCAGTCAGCTGAACAATATCGCCGCGCGGCAGCGAATCGATGGCGAAGGTACCGTCGTCATTCACTACAGCCATGTCGTACCATTCGTTGCGACCGTTCACAACGAAAGCACTGATAATCCCGCCATGAACAGGTCGAGGCACCCGGTCATCAAGACGCCCTTCCAGTCGGATACCGGGATAGACTTCGACGTCGTGCAGAAAAATTCGTGGCTGATCTCCATACGTGCTCAGATCTATTGCTGCGCTGTAGCATGCTGGTTTGCCCGGTGGGAGATGGATAACTCGCAGCATTTGGCGATTTATTGCCAGACCGTCTGAAACAAGAATGCCGCTGTTCATCTGGTTCCAGTGGTCAACAACAGTATGGCCACTTAAGACAACAAACGTATGTGACTGCAGGCGCTGTCCTGCCTGACTATCAATCGCTGACACAGCGATCCGACGACCTCGCTTCAGCTGACACGTGAGAGTACGCTGATCCGCACCTGAGTTAAACGTCAGTGCGACATGATCTTCGTGAGTCACGGACCAGTGGACTGTCCGGATTGGTTGCTGGAGGGCGGATCCGGGAATCTGAATCCTCGCTTTTCCCTCCCTGTCGGATTCTCCGGTCGGAATCGCACCCCAGCGCTCTTCATCCCAGTCGTGAGCGCCGTTTTTTGAGACCAATACACGCGGAGATACACGGGCGCCGGCCAGCGGATGACCGTTTTCATCGACCACAGAAACTTCAACGATATGGAACGTCCGTACTGTCCGGTTGCGTTCCAAACCGACATCTTGAGCGGCCTGTGCTGTCGCAAAACCGAAAAAGCCAACTGTGAGTATCAGGCTACAGGAATACCAGGGTTTTAGCTGCGGCTTGCCGTATAGAATGTCGTTCTTCCGGTCTCGCGCTGGACTGGGACTGTCGCCCGTCCATCGGATTTGTACGACTAGGTATGCGAACGCCCGATTGAACCAGGCTGCAGGTCGAAATTGCATCATCGGAATTTTGAGAGACAGGGCTATCAGATTCAGGCGTATTTTAGCGAGTGGGGCGGCGTTTTTCCGCATTGATCCTGCATCCCGGAAATCCAGGCTGGTCAAACCACGTTTTCTCCTGACAATAGGCCTTCTGAAACCTGACAGCCGGGGCGGGTTCCTGAAGCAGTCACTCTTCCGAGTCAATCACGTGTCTGAAGTCCTCCAAATGGGATCAAAAATCACTGTCCTGCCGGTGATCCACGGCAGTGGTGATTTCGCCATTGAGGTGCGACGACTGATGCTCAACAGTCAGTTTGACCAATTGGCCGTTCCATTGCCGCCTTCATTTCAGTCAAAAGTGGAATCCGGCGTGGAACAGCTGCCAGCTGTCAGTGCCGTTCTCCAAAGAGTCCCTCCTACTGGTTTTGGTGATAAAGGAGACGCTGATGTAGATGGGTCAGCGACCTATGTGCCCATCGATCCGTGTCAGCCGGTGATCGCTGCGCTTCGTATTGCAGCTCAGGAACATATCCCTCGAATATTCATTGATATTGAAGGTGATGACTACGAGCCCGCCGCTGATGTGCTGCCGGACGCATACGCTCTGAAGCAGGTGACTCCGGAACGATTTGCTGCAGCCGTGCTGCCTGCACTGGATGCTCCGCATGAGGGACCGCAGTTGACCCGGATTCACTGGATGGCAAATGAGCTGCATCGCCTGACAAAGTCGTGCGAATCTATCCTTTTGGTGTGCGGGCTGCGCGAGTGGCCGTGGATTCGTGATGCATTCCAGAGCGTGGTTGACCGTCCACCGGATCCACCTGAACAGAATCATCCCGCAGAACTCTACGCTGTCCAGCCGGAAACGCTGCTGTTTATGCTGCGTGAGTTGCCGTTCATCACGGGCCAGTACGAACGTGCACGTGTCAATCTGGATGACGACGAAAACCTGTCAATAGATGGAGTCAAAGAGCTGCTGCTGGCATCCCGGGATCGCTATCGACGAGAATTCAAAACCCGGGCGCGCCCGATTACGCCTCAGCTGCTTCGCGTGTGTCTGAAGTACGTCCGCAACCTTTCGTTGATTGAACGTCGATTTACACCGGATTTATATACACTGGTTACCGCAGCTCGCCAGACAGCCGGAGACCAGTATGCAATTCATCTAGCGGAAACAGCCCGAGATTATCCGTTTGAGATCGACTTCGGAGCACCGACCGTGCATTTCGGTGTCGATCGCGTGCGTCTGCCGAACGAAGGCGTACTGTCGGTCGTGAGCCGACTGCCGGGGCATCCGGTCGTGTGGAGATCGTGCCAGCTGAAAGCTCGTCCGGACAAACGAAAGAAGGTTGAATGGAAGAAGTCCTGGAATCCTTTTGGACAATGCAGCTGGCCTCCCGAAGATACCGCGATTGAACGTTTTCGTACGCACGTCAAGGACGTTGCACTGACGCTGTTAGGCAATGATCTGGCTCGCACGGAAAAGTTCACGTCGAGCATCAAGGACGGTCTCGACATCCGAGAGACTCTGCGTAACTGGCACACAGGAGAGCTGTACGTTCGGGAATTCCCGCCGGCGCGAGGAAACCTTGACTGTGTTATCATGCTGTTTGATTCACCCGCAGACCCTCGGGACTATCCGTGGCGAATCACGTGGCACCCGGAGCATCACGACGAATCCACACTGTCGCTGTTCGCAACGGATTTTAGTCAGGAGCACATCGGGCCGGGAGTCGCGGTGGCTCGTTATGGCGGCTGTATGTTCTTGTTTCCTCCTTGCCCGGTTGCCAATGTCTTTAGCGACCCTCGATTCGATTTTACGGATACACTGGAAGAACGGCTCATCGCTGCCGCATTGTACCACAGCAATGAATCGCATATTGCTCTCTTAAGCCATCTACCGCCAGGAGCCGGCTGGCGAAGGCTGGCAAGACATTACCGTAAGAAAATCATTCATGTTCCACTGAATCGATTTGGCGCGGCGACGATCGATCGGCTGAGAACCGTCCACGTGCTCAACGGGCAACACGTCCGCAGTTACGCAGCCCGGTTCATCCAGGAACCGTGAGAGATCGTGCTGTGGGACTTCCAACAGGTCACGGGTTAATACAGCCCCCGCAGTGACAGGCACGCGACGTCAAAAAATGTCACGCTGAGGAGTTGCCGGAGTTCCGCTGCGACCTGATACGAAGCTGTCTTTGGCAGCCGGATATAAAGTCGAACATCAAAGATTCAATTCGCCGGCAGAGCCGGTCAGCAACTTTTGACACCCGACTCGCTTACCTTCGACTCCGTCTGGTCAGATCAACACAGGTGTTCCACTGGGCCGGTCAATACCTACACCTGGAGGATCGTCGAAGTTTTCTTCGACAAAACGGTCCCAGGTTTCACGTGTCTTTTTCGATACCAGATGTGACATCGATACTTCACAGTCCTGGCAGATCATCAATGGTGATTGCCCCTGCAGACCATGCTGCACCACCAGATCCATCTCCTGGCACAACCCGCCAATCGTGCAGCGACGGCACTCGGAACGCAGTTGGCTGCAAATAACGCATTCATCTGTGCCTTTGCGCAACACCTCTTCCATGTCGGTCAGCTCGATGAACTCACGTTCCCGGCGACTGATGTGCTCCTGGAGGAACGAATGAATGGCACGGTTCGTTTCATCTGAACACCGGGCGCTCATATTCGCTCGGCATGTATTGCAAATCGCAAATTCGAACACCGGCTCCGTGCCAACGTAACATTTCTGCACGAGATAGAATTCACAGTCGTCGAGTTCACAATTGCAGTCGATGCAACGAGCGAACGGAGCCTCTGTGTATTCCGACCAGAATAGTTTGGGCAGGGAGGTGAACCAGATGGGAGGAGGAATCATAAAACTGAAACGCTGAAGGACAGTAAGTCAACGACCGGAGAGTCGACACAGAAGGATGCACACAAAATCAGCGAATAAGGATTGTCAGTACCTGCATGACTGCGATCCCCGGTCTGTCAGGCAGAATCTCTGACCTTGAATTTTTCGGGCTGCTACAGACCCGCATCAACCGTCGAAGATCGTCCGCATTGATGTGCTGGCAGCCGATACGATCTGATTCGTGTCGCAGATTTCAGGTGCAGGAGTCTTCAGGACATGGAATGCATTGTATCGTTTTCAGGTTCCGCGGCTGCACCACCGGTACTATGGCGAACGCGGAGTCAGTGGAACAGGTTATCAAAGTCACATTCTGCGCCGGACGATTACATCAGGCAGAGTTCCGAATTATCTGTCCGGCGACCGTGCTGAATTCAACGGCAGTTTCCAGAGTACCACCACTTTTACTAATGGCAATGATACCCCGGTCGCCGCCAACTTTAAGTCGTAACAGTAAGGCCTGAATGGAATCATTATCGGTCCTTATGAAACCGGAACCATCTGAATTATGAAAACACTGACGCTGGTCATCATATTTTCCGCAGCTACCACGACTCTGGCCCGGGAGGCCGTCTTTGACACGGGAGAAAAGCCCAGGTTGATTCTGAAAACTGGAGCCGGCGAAGGCCCGGCATGGCATCCGGCGTATGGATTGTTCTTTAGTGGCGATGAAGGCATCACCCTGATGACACCTGCCGGAAATACGTCGGTCTTTCTGCCAAAAGCCGGATCGAACGGTCTGCTGTTTGATCATGAGGGCCGACTGCTGGTGTGTCAGCCCGCCTATCGGCGAGTCATTCGTTTGGACGCGAAATCGAAACACCTGCAGGTGCTCACGGATGAATATGATGGCAGACACTTCAATCAGCCGAACGACATCACGGTCGATTCAGCAGGCCGCATCTATTTTTCCGACCCACGCTACGGCAGTCGTGAAGGCATGGAACTGCTGGACTCCGGTGGCCGGGAAATTGAAGGAGTGTATCGCATTGATGCTGACGGTTCTGTGACCCGGATCATCACTCACGAAGTGGACCGGCCCAATGGCATCCTGATCACCCCGGATAACCGGTATTTGTTCGTTGCCGATAATAACAACTCCGAGGGCGGTGCAAGAATGTTGTGGCGGTTTGCTCTGCAGGCGGACGGGACTGTTGATTCGGCAAGTCGGAAACTCATTTTGACTGGAAGTCCGGTCGGGGTCCGGATGGCATGGTGATGGACGAGCTGGGTCGGCTGTACGTGGCCGGAGGCCTCAACCAACCAAATCCGCCTCATGAAACGGCTGACAAATTCAAGAGCGGTGTGTACGTGCTCTCGCAGGACGGTACATTACTGTCATCCGCTCCGATTCCACGGGACGAAGTTACTAACTGCACTTTTGGCGGCCCGGACCTGCGGACGCTGTATATCACAGCTGGCGGAACTTTGTGGAGCATCCACACCAGAACGCCAGGAAAGATGCCGTGGCCCGGACAGAATTGATTCATCTGGGATGCGAATTCTATGTGGAATAATCGCCGGGGTTCTTCGACATACCTGGAAAACGGAATGATCAACAAGGCACAAATTCTTCTTCCGGAGGTCAATCAGAAATGATCACAACGATCCGACCCCTGACAGGAATCGTTCTGCTGCTGTCAGTTTTCATCAGTGTCTCTTGTGCGGTCGGTCGCGAAGCTGTCACCGTCGAATTCGTGGTGGGTGATCTGCTTACGGCGGAGGGTGGTCAATGGGAACCGAAGGGCAGCCCGCTGAAGAGTCCGTTCGGCATTGATTTCAGTCCTGATGGCACGATGTATATTGTGGAACTTGCCGGGGGACGTGTGCACACCTGTGATTCCGCTGGTAAGCTGCAGCTTGTCGCTGGCGACGGCAGCCAGGGGTACCTCGGTGATGGGTCTGCATTTGCGACCGCAACATTCAACGGCATGCACAACTGCGCTGTGACACCGAACGGCGACCTGTACATTGCGGACAGCTGGAATCACTGTATCCGGAAAGTCGACTCCAGGACATCGATCATTTCCACGGTTGCCGGATCAGGACGCGCCGGATTTGGCGGTGATGGCGGTCCGGGTGCTCGGGCTCTTTTCAACTACGTGATGTGCATTACCCTGAACAGTACCGGCAATCAGCTGCACATTGCCGATCTGAAAAATCTTCGGATTCGTGTCCTGAACCTCAGTACCGGACTCGTCGACACTGTGGCAGGAAATGGTGAAAAAGGCGTACCCGTCGACGGGTCGTTGGCCAGGCAGAGCCCTTTGTTCGATCCGAGGGCTGTGGCTGCGGATTCAAAGGGTCGTATTTATATTCTGGAACGTGGTGGACATGCGCTGCGGGCCGTTCTGCACAACGGCCAAATCAAGACGCTGGCGGGGACGGGCGAAAAGGGATTCCGAGACGGGGCAGCCCTCGAGGCCCAGCTGGCAGCGCCCAAGCACATCTGCATTGATGACTGCGACAACGTCTACATCGCGGATGAAGCGAATCAGGCAATCCGAAAGTACAACCCGGTCTCGCAGAAGATTGAGACCGTCCTCGGACGTACTCACGGTGATTCGCGCATCCGGCTGTCAAAACCACATGGTGTATGCTGGCACGATGGTTGCCTGTATGTCGTCGATACCGGACACAACCGCATTCTGCGTCTCCGCTGAATGCCCGACTCAACTGTCCCGCCGAATCTGACATGGTTCTGCTACGTCCAGTTCGGCTAAACAGGCCGTGTACGGTGCGATGTGTCGCTGTAACTGCCGGGAGTACTCCTTGTTGTCGCCTGTTCAACCGAACAGGTCTTTGTTCATCGTTATGGCTAATAGAGGGGCATCGTCAATGATCAATGCTCCCTGCGACACTTCGGCAGCGATGCTCCGCGACCACCCGGACTTTGGTAAAACCGCGGACAAAACCACGCGCTGCGGGGCTAGCGAACTGCAATCGGACGCAGTGCAAAACCGGCTGTTGTTCCACGGATCTTCGCCGTTGAACACATGTAGCAGAACTCATAAATTTTTGCTCGAGCCAGGTCTTCGAGGTAATGGCATTCGGCGATATGCACTCCCTGTTGAACCAACAGGTAGTTGTGCACCGGTATAAATGATCCGTATTTTTTCTGATGTGCCTCCGCATCTTCTGCCGCGGGACCATACTCGAGGCCGGTTGTGTCGCTGCCAATCAGCATGGCTCCCTTCTGTTCAACGAGCCACTTGGCGCCCTCCAGAGAAAGACCGGCGGAGTCGTGTGCGGCCAGCAGTTCACGATCCTTCAGGTCTTCCCAGAACTGAATCGCACCCGTGCGAAGCAAAACGACATCACCCGGTCGCAGTTTTGTTTTTTGTCGCGCCAGTGCCGCCCGAAGATCATCGGGCGTAATGCTGTAATGGGGTGGCAGTGCACGCTCTCCTTTCAGTCCGGCGACGTCAATCAGCACACCACGAGCAACAATGGGGGGAATCGTGGTGGCATCACATTTGCGCGGTCCCCAGTCCCCACCCCAGTCACTTTCCTTGAATCCGTTGTACCAATGATTGTCATTTCCTTCCACAACATGGCATAACCCGTCGATTTGCGTTGCCACGTTGTCGCTCATAAACAGTGCACAACTGTGCCACGTTGTCCCGGTTGTCGCGGGTGCAAAGTCTCCTTGGCGATGAACGCCATCAGGGGAACGGAAGGTCATGATCTCCCCGGGACTATGACCGGGCCATTTGAAGGAGTTCCGATCGTAACTGACACCAAGGTCGAAAACTTCGCCCGTGCGGGGGATTTGCAGTGCGGAGAGCCGAGTGGCATTCGTCATTTCATTCAGCGACCCGACTTCGTCATCGGCACCCCATACCCAGCCCCAGCCGGTACCCTGCTTCCACTTCTTCAGACTGCCGTCGTCTGTAACCTGCGCAATCGCGAAGGTTGTGGCGGCGACGGTGATCAGAAAGTACGGAACGAATCGGATTAGTGTTTTCATAATTATCGACTCAACGGGGATGGAGCGGCGGTGGGTTGCAGCCGCCGACAGGAATTGACAGTCATCTGAACAAGGAACAGACGGAATCTGACTTTCATATAAACAGCGGGCGAACCACAGAACACTGATCTGTGAACGGGACAGGCCGGTCAACGTCAAACAGGTTGCTGGATGGATTAAACTGCATTTTGGTCAGGACCATAGCGAACATGTCAGGTATTCGAGTAACTTCAAACCGCTCACTGAATTTTCATGCCACTCATGAACGGGTTCGATGACTCCGGACGCGTCAGATGTTTCCACAGGCAGTTCGGCAGTTCGGCAGTTGGGTAGATCGGCAGATCGGCAGATCGGCAGATCGGCCTGCGGTCGTGATATCCAAAGCCGTCTGTTCACGTGAGTCGTCAGGCGACTGGTGCAGACAGCGAATGACCAGTACACAACCATCTCTGTCGCTGAAAATTATTCAGCGGGCCCCGTCGGAACGATCGTCACAGTCAACAACGCGGGTACCCCAGGGATATTGAATCGCGACGGATATTGTGTGAACCATGCATATGATGTCGCATACGTCTGTCTTCCGCAAGAAAGTCGCCATCGTATCGTCAGGGACTTCCGTCTGAAGCAAACACGAGCAGAAAATCATTTCTCATACCGGCGCTTCGGACGCGGTAGAACATCGTCACCGTCGATGTGGTACCAGGTCATTGTCGAGACGGCTCGCAGTTCATCGGGACCGGCCGCATATACTGCAACAGCCAATGCCTTTAGCTGCCTGACGGTGCTGGTCAGCCTGGTTTGTTTGGTCAGCAATTCCTCATCAGACCGGGCAGAGGTTCAGAGCATCACTCACGTCCGGCTTGGTCGTTACGGAATGCCACGATCGACAGGAGCCGGATGGTGGAGATGAGCGTGCCGGCATGTTTCCTGATGAAGATTTCGAATGCCACCGCGGGGAATTGAGAAAGTGTTCATTTAACTCGCACTTTCAGTGTATTGTCGGCTGTCCATACACCCTACTGTGTACCAGCAACATCGACCATTAAGATTATGCGATTGAACAGGACACCAGTCGTGTGTTTTCGGGGGGCGATCGTCCGGAAACTTCAGTCCGGTACACTGAAGGATCCCCGCCGATCAGCTCGGACTCCGGTCTTTCCATTTCCTGGCCAGTATGACGCCAGCGCATCAGGATATATGTGTGACGACATCACTGAAGCAGCAATTCGGCTTGCAGATTTTCTCGAACGGCTATGAACTGGTGGATGGTGATGCCATGCATGCCGCTCACGGCAGCAGTTTTCAGGTGCCGCCCGTCGTTCTCAAGCGGCATATTGGCATCGGCCACTTTGTCGAGGTCAGAATCGATTCGCCGCGTTTTTCTGTTCATGAAGAGGATGTGGAAGAATGTACTTGTCCGTCGTGCAACAGCGTCATGTCCAAACCGGTTCTCAGCCACAACCATCCCGCGTCTCTGATGGACGTTCCGGCGCAGAATGTTCCTTCACGAGGCTGGGGTGAAGATTTCTGGGTTCAGATTACCGAACGAGAAGACAAGTTTCTGAAAGGTGTTGTGGATAACATGCTGGTGGAAGCTCGACTTCACTGCGTGAGTCGGGGAGACGAAATCATCCTGCAGGAAAAACATGTGCTCGCAGTACATAACAGCCATCGAGCAGAGCTGGTATCAGGAATGAATGCTGATGAACTGAAAGCTCTGGCGTTGTGGCTGGGTTCGATGAATGACTAAGGCCCGCTGACTCAGCAGGCCACCCCCAGCATCAAGTGCACTTCAGCATCGGCCAGTCAACAACTGTCCGGTTTCCTTGCAGATTCATCACGACGGAGCGTAATGGCAGATCTGAGTTGCGACAGTTTATTCATTGTCCGGTGTTAACCGTATGTTTCAACTGCCTTCAGCAGCGCCTTGATATATCCGTAAGAGAAGGAGAATGCCTGACGTCCGCCAGGATCGTCATTGTGTTGTGGTACGTGATCGGGCATCACCATGTATGGATAATCCACTTCGTAAAGGGTACGCATCACCTGCAGCATGTCCATGTCGCCATTGTCGAGATAGACTTCCTGAAAGTTATCTCGCTTTCCACGGATATTCCGGAAGTGGATGTTGAAGATCTTTTTGCGTTTTCCGAAGTAGCGGATTACGTCATGGATCTCCTCGGCCGGATCCTGCAGCATCTCGGCGACCGATCCCAGACACAAATTGAATCCGTGATAGGGGCTTTCCTGAATCGAGACGAATTTCTTTAGCCCTTCGAAAGTACCTAACACCCGCGTGATGCCCTGAAAACCCTCCGGGGGCACGCCGGTATCCTGGGGATGACAGGCGGCACGGATTTTGTACTCGTTGCAGACCGGAATGACTCGATCAAGAAAATATGTGATCCGCTCCCAGGCGATGTCCGCTGTCACACGGCCAGCGCGTGTCAGCGGTGGGTCAGCTTTGGCTTTTGCAAGATTCCAGGTGCTGTAGCGCGAACCGCCGCGCCCAGGTGTGGACTCCACACGCGGAACACCGAGCAGACTCATGTTGTACTTCCATGCCGGGATTCCGGCTTTGGCACAGTTCGCGGTCATGATGTTGATGTGTTCGATGTCGCGGTCGCGTTCAGGGCTCTTGCCAAGCATGATTGCACCGCGGTTCTCACGATCTATGTGAGACGATGTCAGGAACGGCAGCGCCACCATATCCAGTGTGACGCCATGCTTCTCACACACCTCCTGAGTCTTCTGAAGATCGTCCACGGTCCAGTAACCTCGCTCACCTGGATTGGGAGGATAACCGCAGATATGATCAACACCATGTCGCTTAACGTACTCCAGTATCTGCGGCGTGGTTGGGCTGCGCTGTGTACCGACATACATACGGACCGGCCTTGGTTGTTCATTCCCCCGAGCCGCCGCTGGAGTCTGCACCGCATGTGCTGCAGCACAGCCCGTCAACGCCGTTGTCGCTCCTGCCCGTGTCAGAAATTGTCGTCTCTTCACAATCACACTCCTCGGCAATGTCTTCGATTCAGCACAAGACCAGCGATAATATGAATATGTTCCGACGCGTCAAAGCGACAGCGACTTCTGATACCGGAAATGCTTGAAGCCTAGATGAAACAAAGGGGCACTGGCGATCAGATGACCGCCACCCGGATGTGAACAGCGTTGACCCCGTTCAGATTGGCATTCCAACCACAATTTCCTGGAATGACCGGAAATTGCAGTCCCGGGTTGTCACCAGCGAACCTGTCCGCATCAAGCACGTAACGCAGCCCGCAGAAGACAACACGGCAACTATGACTAATGGAGCAACCCTTGTATTTCCCCTTCATCGCGCCGTTGTGACCGTGTCATTCGGATCCTGGCAACCTGCCGTACGCCAGGCAACTGTATTGTAATCGATGCAATGGCCGACAGGGATATTCGGAACAGCGGATTTATAGAATGATACACAACCGGCAGAGCACCGGACGCCTCCGGGCCTGGCAGCATGCACCGGCTGCACTGCAGCTATGATCTGAGCCCAGAAATTGCTTCGTGTCACCTCCCTGCAAACTTTCCGTGTGCAGGCTTCTGATCAGGAGAGGAATCAGCATTTAGCCATTCAGCCATAACTGAGATGCTGACCGACAGCACCGCGCCCATCGTTGCCAATGCTGTGTCCTTTTGTGCGTCAAACTTATCACCCTGCTGCCCGAGAAAAGACTCTGCCCAGTCGGGAGTAAACATGACCGCGATGAACCACTCAATCAGTTCGTATGCGGCACTCGTGGCCAGGATGAACTCAACGGCAAGGACCGACGCCGGAATTCGGGACAATCGAAGGTACCGACGTTCTATTTCCTGCACCGGGACAGCCAGCAGCAACCCGTAGGAGAAATGCACCAGACGGTCAAAATGATTTCGCCTGAATCCGAATGACTCAGTGATGTTCACGCCAAGCAGCTGTTCTGACCACACATCGTACGGGGTGTATGAGTAAAGATATCGAGCCCCCAGTGTGTGCAGGCACAGAAACAAAATGATCAACAGAAAGCTCAAACGACTGATGACGAATCGATTGGATGCATAGCCCAGCAACAGGACACCGAGCACGGTAGGCACGTGCTGCATCATGAGAAACTGCAGAAATGGCGGCGCCAGGCAGCTGCCAGCGAAGAACAGCAGAAAGCAGGCGAACAGCGTCCGTTGAAACGTATCTCGGGGCAGTACTGACACTGGATCCCCTGTATCGGGCGCCACGATCCGGCACTGGTCACCCTTGCCATGGAGTACTCGGACCGTCCTGCGACCGGTATACGAATCTCCGGGATACAGAGCTAAAACTTCACCCCTCCACAACTCACCCCGGTTCATCACCGTAAGTCACGGCCGGTTTCAGATCCTGGTTGGTGCATGCCGTGAAGCCGTCCTGGAAAGGCTACCAGACGCATGCGTCATGTCAAAACAGACCTGGAACAGTGCAGGTTCGTCATTCATCGGCATCTTCGGTCTGATACGAGATCAAACTGTGGACGTCATAAGGTTCGAGTCGCTGAGTTCCCCGGAGGAACGCCAGTTCAATAACAAATGCCAGGCCAATGATATGAGCCTTTTGTTTTTCTGCCAGACGCACACAGGCTTCCATTGTACCCCCGGTTGCCAGAAGGTCGTCAACCAGCAACACCCGTTCGTCCGGATCGATAGCGTCACGATGAATTTCGAGCGTGTCAGTGCCGTATTCCAGATTGTATGTGAATGACTCGGTTTCGAATGGCAGCTTGCCCGGCTTACGCACCGGAACGAACGCAGCCCCCAATTCCATGGCCAGCGGAACGGCGAAGACAAATCCGCGTGCCTCAGCAGCCAGCACTGTAGTGACCCCCGATTCACGATACGGCAACGCGAGCTGGTGAGTGACGTGCTTCATGGCCGCTGCAGATTTCAGCAGGGGTGTGATATCACGGAACATGATGCCCGGCTGCGGAAAGTCGGGAATGGAACGAATGTGTTCCTTAAGATTCATCAGTAACTCCAAGGAACTGAATAATCACACTCAGGAAACCACACCGTGAGCTCGTAATTTTCATTTCATCAGATCCGGGATCTGACCTGTTCAGCCATGCTTCCGCTGCACGATGATCTGCGCTCAATCCGGTGTGGTAGCCGGTTCCAGATCATCTTTGATGATCCTTGCTGTCTGAATGTAGCTGAGATTTGGGAAGCGGCTGTTCAGGTAATCATTCCCCTGTGCAGTGATCTCCGGCTGTTGGGGTTCTTCACCGTATTCACTGTTGATCATGTCCACAACGTCCATGCCTTCAATGACCTGTCCAAACGCCGAAAACCCCATGCTGTCGAGATTGTTATTGTCGCTGAGACTGATGAACAGCTGCGTTGTTCGTGAATTTGGCCGGTTAGATTTCGCAAACGTCAGGAAACCACGTTTATTGCTTTGCACGACTGGCTCATCCTGCAGTCCCTGTAACCATTTTTCGTTCCGAGCCGGATCCGCCGGCAAGCCAAACTGAACAACAAAGCCGGGGACCACCCGAAAGAAGCCTGCATCGTCAAAAAACTGCTCTTTGACGAGGCTGTAAAACTGACCAGCACCAATCGGGGCCCACTCCCGATTCACTTCCACGAGAAATCTCCCTTCTGTCGTGATGAACTCTGCCTGGAAGATTCCCGATGCAGGTACGTCAGCCGGGACTCCTTGGTTGAGCTGATTCAATGCTCGCAGTGTCGGCGGTACCGTCTCATCCGTACCTGACGTGCATCCTGCCAGCAAACAGAAAATCCACAGTGAACTCAATGTCAAACGGAACATAGCAACTTCCGGTTATAACTAAGTAACAGCAGTCGTGCAGATGGTGCTGCGGCAGTTTACCTTAGCAAATTCTGGGAGGAATCGCTCTGTCACTCAAGAGCTGTGGCACCTTTTTCCCGCACAGTGAAGAAGAAGCGCAAAGCTTTGAGCTGATCGTTCGTGAACGCTGCTTGATACGGGCCAGGTGGATCAGACTCCGCACATTCATCAGAGTTGTCGTCAACCCGGCTGTTCAAGGAACAGCCGGAACAGTTGGTAACACCTGCGGTGACTTAAGGTTCCTCTCTGGCAGCCGTCTGACTCGGAGTTTGATCCTGACCTGGACTCATGCCTGACAACGCCGCTGACGTATTGCCTGATTCCACCGGTGTCTTGCTGCTGCCGCCTGGAGTTTCCTGAACGAACCGCGGTACGGCGTATCCTGGCAACCGACTGCGCAGTTTGGCGATGAAGCGTTGTCCGCTTTCTGTGTCTACCTCAAAATGAGCTGCACCAGCGACTCGATCCAGCTGATGGAGATAGTACGGCATCACACCAACATTGATTAACTCCTGACTCAGCGCTTCCAGAGCCTCGGCTGTATCATTGATACCCCTGAGCAATACGGCCTGATTCAGAACAGGAAGGCCGGCTGTGACGAGCCGACGCAAGGATTCATGACAGTCTCCGCGAATTTCATTGGCATGATTGGCGTGCACGACAACAATGATCTGCTTGCGCGTCGATGTCAGCAGCTGCAGCAGGTCGTCCTCAATGCGGGACGGGAGAACAATGGGTAACCGTGTGTGAATGCGGATGCGGCTAACATGATCAATTGCATCAAGTCGATTGATCAGTTGACTAAGTCGACTGTTGGTCAGCATTAGTGGGTCACCGCCGCTTAGAATCACTTCGGCAATTGTTCGATCTGCTTCCAGCTCTCGGAGAGCTGGTTCCCAGTCAGCTAACCGTCGCGGCTCCTGTGAGTAAGGGTAGCTGCGACGAAAGCAGTATCGGCAGTGAACCGCGCAACTTCCCGTGGCAATCATCAAGGCTCGACCCTGATATTTCTGCAGCAGCCCCGGCGCCCGTTTCGCGTGTTGGTCACCGACGGCATCTGCCACGAACCCGTCGACCGTCTGCAGCTCAGCGGTCACCGGAAGGACCTGTTGCAGCAACGGATCTGTGGGATTGCCGATCTCCATTCGACCAACGAAACTCAGAGGCACCAGCAGAGGAAAGGCGACGATGTCGTCAGCTGGCGACCTCGGAAAATCCTTCTCTGACAGCTTAAGAGCTGCCAGCAGTTGTTGCGGATGGCGGATGGCAGCGGCAAGATCCCGTTGCCATGTCGATTCGAACGGGACCGTTTCGGAGCCTGGAATGAGTCGTAAGTCCTTCTCTGACTGAGTCGCCCCGAGGGAATTCACAGTATTTGCCTGAGGAAGACTCGACATCAGGATTCACTCATCATGGGTGTTTTGTTAACGTCGTGAAATTCCCAAACAGTGTGCTGCGGCACAGGGCACAAGGCAATCACTGTCGTGGAGAATATCAAAGCAAAAGAACGACTCCAATGGCCAACATCTCCACCAGTGACTTTCGCAAAGGAATCAAAGTACTTCTGGATGGAGAACCCTACGAGATGATCGAGACAAATTTCGTCAAACCTGGCAAAGGTCAGGCTCTCTATAAAACGAAGCTGCGCAACCTGCTGAAAGGCACGATTCTCGACCGGACCTACCGCAGCGGCGATGGTCTGGAAGCAGCGGATGTCCATCGGAGCGATGGATCGTTCTCGTACCGTGACGGCGAAAATTTCTACTTCCTCGACAACGTGACTTTCGAGCAATACTCGTTGCCTGCCACAGTTTGTGGTCACCAGATGACATTTTTGATCGAAGGTACAACGGTTCAGCTGCTGTTCTGGAACGGGCAGCTGATCAGTATGACACCGCCACAGCAGGTCATAATGGAAATTACCTACACGGAACCGGCAGCCAAAGGTGACACCGCGACCAATGTGACCAAAGGGGCCACCACCGACTGCGGGGCAGCAATTCAGGTTCCCGCGTTCATTCGACAGGGTGACAAAGTTAAGATTGACGTTGAATCCGGATCGTATGTTGAACGCGTGCAGTCGTGAATCCCGATGGCACCGGCGTTCAGGGGACTACATGCCTGATCAGGGCCACAACCGCCAGCTGTATATCCAAACGGTCGGCTGCCAGATGAATCTGCTGGACAGCGAACTGGTTGTTGCTGCGCTGCGCAAAGACGGGTACGAACTTACAGACACCCCAAAATGCGCTGACACGATTCTGTTCAATACCTGCAGTGTTCGTGAGCATGCCGAACACAAAATTTACAGCGCCCTGGGTCGATTGAAATACGCCAAACGCGGCAATCCTCAGAAAGTCATTGGTGTGATGGGTTGCATGGCTCAAAAAGATCAGGATCTGATTTTTCACCGAGCGCCTCATGTAGACTTCGTCGTGGGTACCGGACAACTGGCTGAAATTCCTCGATTGATCAAAGAGACTCGGGGTCTCGCTGGTCGAGTTCAGCAAAAGGCAGTAAGTCTGGGACGCCGGGACGGCAGTGCTGCGAAGATCGCCGGAAGCTTTCAAAGTTACGATCCATTGCGTGACCCGGAAATGCGGCCGACGCCGTTTCAGGCTTTTGTCCGGATCATGATCGGGTGTGACAAGTTTTGTACATACTGCGTTGTGCCCGCCACCCGCGGTCCGGAGCAAAGTCGTCCTCCGTCACAGATCGCACAGGAGGTGAGTGTTCTGGCACACCAGGGCGTCAAAGAAATCACGCTGCTCGGTCAGACAGTCAACAGCTACCGTCACACAGAAAACGGTCGAATGTACCGTTTGTCCGATCTGCTGGCGCTGATCCACGATACGAATGGCATTGAGCGAATCCGGTTTATCACGAGTTATCCCAAAGACATGACCAACGATCTGTTGCAGGCCGTTCGTGATCTGCCCAAAGCAGTTCGCTACCTGCACGTGCCACTGCAACATGGTTGCAACGAGATACTGAGGCAGATGAAACGGGGCTATACGGTCGAGGAATATCGCGACATGATGCACAGCATCAGGACCACCATTCCGGACTGCTCTGTGTCAAGTGATTTCATCGTGGGATTCTGCGGTGAAAGCGAGCCGGCGCATCAGAAATCCATGGATGCGGTATCTGAGTTCCGCTTCAAGAACAGCTTCATTTTCAAATACAGTGAACGTCCCGGAACGAAGGCCGCGACGATGTTTCCTGATGACATTGCCGACAGGATCAAACGTCAAAGAAACAATGACATGCTGGATTTGCAGAACCGCATCAGCGAAGAAGACAATGCGGCATTCATTGGCCGCCAGGTCCGCGTCCTGGTAGAAGGTCCGAGTAAGTCAGCAGCAAAGCAGGCAGCACGAAACACGAAACGGGCGTCAGGGATATCCGTGGCAACTCAGTTGATGGGTCGGTCGGATTGCGACCGCATCGTCGTTTTCGATGGCAATCCCCGACTCGTCGGGACCACCGCCGACATTGAAGTTCACGACTGCACCGGCACCACTCTGATTGGATCGATTGTGACCCGCGACGTACAGCACAGTTCCACAGAGATGCTGCCGATTCTGTCGTAGTGTTCTTCAACCCGGGCAGGCAAGAATCCGGCCGGACTGATGCTGCACGGAGTGCGGCTCAGCATGAGCCTTTGAGGTGCGTGACATCAGATTCAGTACTTTTGATAACATCAGCCTGCCAGCCTGTCGGGGGAACCGGACCATTCACTGAACGTTGCGTCACTTTTCGCCAGCTCTTTCAGCAGAGGAGCTGGTTCCCACCAGAATCCGTGAGTTTCACGGTAATGACAGATTCGGTCATAAACTTTCTGCACACCGATGGTGTCGGCGTACTTCATGGGGCCACCACGCCAGCCGGGGAAACCGTAGCCGTGCAGGAAAACGATGTCGATATCGACGGATCGCATAGCAATCTCTTCCTGAAGAATCAAAGCCCCTTCATTGACCATCGAAAACATCGTTCGTTCGATGATTTCTTCGTCAGTGAGCTCCCGGCGAGTAATCCCCGCCTCAGCGCTGCATGATCGGATCAGGTGTTCCACTTCCGGGTCCGTGATCTCCTTGCGACCATCGTATCTGTACCAGCCCGCACCGGTCTTCTGACCGTAACGTCCCAGTTTGTACAGTTTGTCAGCGACCAGTGGCTGTCTCATCCCTTCGGGAATGGTGTCTTTGCTCTCCTGATTGATGCGCCAGTAGACATCAATACCTGAAAGGTCGGAAACGGCATGCGGTCCCATGGCCATCCCGAATTCCATGTGAGCGTTATCCACCTGTTCGACACTGGCGCCTTCTTCCAGCACAAACTGTGCTTCTCGCAGATACGGCCAGAACATACGGTTGCCAACAAAGCCGAAACAATTCCCAACAAGAACTCCAACCTTTCTAAGACGTTTCGCGAGGTCCATCGATGTCGCGATGACGTCATCAGCCGTTTCCCTGCCACGAACCATCTCCAGCAGCTTCATTACGTTGGCCGGGCTGAAGAAGTGATGACCCATGACGCTCTCGGGGCGGCTGGTTGCTGCTGCGATCGCGTCGATGTCCAGTGTGGATGTGTTGGATGCCAGAATAGCGCCTGGTTTGGCCACCTGATCCAGTTCGCTGAAAATTTGCTTCTTGAGGTCCATACTCTCAAAGGCGGCTTCGACAACGATGTCGACGTCTGTCAGCTGAGTATAGTCGGTGGTTCCTGTGATCATCCCCATTTTCGCGTCTACGTCCGCTTCTGTCATCCGGCCGCGTTTGACGGAGATTCCCCAAGTCCGGCGGATTCTGTCCAGACCTTGTTCCAGCTGCTCCTGATTGACTTCCTTGAGGATCACCGGAATACCGGCATTCACGTAGCTCATCGTGATTCCACCACCCATGGTGCCGGCACCAATCACAGCCGCCGATTCGATCGGTCGCCGTGCCGTTTCCTTCGTGATGCCCGGAATTCTGCTGACAGCTCGTTCACCAAAGAACGCATGAATAAGTGCCTCGGACTGCCTGCTCTGCAGACATTTCCTAAAGATCTGTAACTCTTTCTGACACCCTTCCGCGAATGAGAGCTTTCCGGCAACTTCAACGGCTTCAATGCATCGGAACGGCGATTCCTGTCCACGAGCCCGCTTGCCGACAACTGTGCGAAGCGTTTCGATTCCGGCAGCGTTCTCAGCAGGATCACCCAGCCGATCTGTCATTTCACTGGTTTTGCGTGGTGCCGTCCCGGCGTCGGCAAGTTCGCTACCGTACGCCAGAGCGGCTTCCAGCAGATCACCTTCTGTGATACGGTCGATGATGCCCAGTTCGTGAGCCACGGGAGCGGAAATCATGTCACCACCGACACAAATCTCTGCGGCCTTTGTAATGCCGCAGAGTCGTGGTAAACGTTGAGTACCCATTGCCCCTGGGATCAGGCCCAGTTTTACTTCCGGCAGTCCGACTCGGGCACTTGACACCGCGATGCGGTAGTGGCAACCCATTGATGTTTCGAGTCCACCACCCAGCGCATTTCCGTGGATCGCCGCGATCACGGGCTTGGCGCAGTTTTCGATGGTATTAATCATGGAATGCATCGGGAAACCAGCATCAGGTCCAGTGTCGCGTAACGCACCGAATTCACTGATATCCGCACCGCCGGAGAACGTGGATCCACCCCCTGTAATCACGATTGCTCGTACGGAGTCGTTCTGCGCGGCTTCCTCGACAGCCGCGAGTATGGCGCGGCAGACATCCTGTCCCAGAGCGTTGACGGGTGGATTCGTCAGTGTGATGACGGCAGTGTCGTTTCGGACTTCAACTTGAATGAGAGCGCTCACAAGACATCCTCAGGACAATCAGGACCATGATACGAAGTGAAAAAAAGAGCAGTCAACGAGCGGTTTGCTGATCACATTGTCGGCTTCTAGAATCGTACCTGCTGAAGGGTCAGGAAAGTTAACAGCCGATATTCGCGCAGTCAAAGCAACCTCGGGACTCCGCTCGGGAACGAATCTTCTGACGCTGTATCCAGTCCGGAGCATGAGAGATGACAGGTCGGTTTTCACTTGATGGACGCAACGCCATCATTACAGGAGGCACTCGCGGAATTGGGCTGTCGATCGCCCAAGGCTTTCTGGAAGCGGGAGCCTGTGTCACACTCTGCAGCCGGAAGCAACAGAGTGTGGATGGTGCCCTTGTCGAGCTGTCCGAATTCACGGACCGCGTTCAGGGCATGACAGCTCACGTCGGCAAGGCGGAGGACCTTGAGCGTCTGGTTTCCTGTTCCGAAGACCGCTTTGGTCCGACTGACATTCTCGTCAACAACGCGGGCACGAATCCCTACTACGGTCCCATCATCGATTCAGGTGAAGCTGCCTGGGACAAGACGATGGAAGTTAATCTAAAGGGACCGTATACATTGTCGAAACTTGTCGCCCGAAAAATGGTGGTCGGCAGCGGTGGCTCCATTATCAATATTGCGTCCGTGGCCGGTCAGACGGCTTTCCCGATGCAGGGCATTTATTCCATCACCAAGTCGGGCGTTATCATGCTGACGAAAGTGATGGCTGGGGAACTGGGTCCGCATGGTGTTCGTGTCAACTGCATCTGTCCCGGGGTGATCAAGACAAAGCTCAGTGAAAAATTGTGGACAGATCCCGAGGCTGAAAAACAGGTGGCATCGCTGAAGGCTCTGGGCCGAGTGGGTACGGTCGACGAGCTTATCGGTGCAGCTGTGTATCTGGCGTCTGATGCCAGCTCGTTCACCACGGGCGCAACTCTGAACATTGATGGCGGCATGGTGATTTAGACTGTGCCTGCCCGCTCTCGGTGTTTTCACTACCGTTACTTCCGGCGACCGGTCACAATAGCGCTCCAACGTGCATTAATCTCAAAAAACGTATCGTGCTGCCCCTCGACTGTTTTCCACACCCCCGGAGTTGCCACTTATGCGCCCTGCCTGTTTTTCTGTAGCACTCACGATCATTGTGACAATGAGTTCCGACCTTTCGGCTGCAGAGTCAGCCGAGGGATTTCAGTCTCTCTTCAACGGAGAGAATCTGGACGGTCTGCACGGATGGACGCACGCTGCCATGCAGAAATTCAAAGACGCGTCTCCCGAAGAACTCCGGAAGCAGACTGCAGAATGGACGGCAGATGCCAGAAAACACTGGTCTGTCGAAAACGGCGAACTGGTCAACGATGGTCATGGCGCTTACCTCGCCACGGACGGCAACTACCAGGATTTCGAGTTGCTGCTTGAATACAGGACTGTCGCCGGTGCAGACAGTGGCATCTACCTCAAAGGATGCCCACAGGTTCAGATTTGGGATTACACGGATCCAGGCAAGTTCCGAATTGGGGCCCACCTGGGCAGCGGCGGCCTGTGGAACAACTCTGCCGGTCGACCAGGCAAAGACCCGCTTATCCTGGCCGACCGACGCCTGGGCGAATGGAATTCATTCCGAGTTGCCCAGGTCGGATCCCGCACGTCCGTCTGGATGAATGATCTTCTGGTCGTCGACAACGTAATCATGGAGAATTACTTCAACCGAGGTGCCCCGCTGCCGGTGAGTGGACCAATTGTCCTGCAGACACACGGAGGAGAAATCCGCTGGCGTAATCTGGCAATCCGGGAACTGAACAGCGAGGAAGCCAATGCAGTCCTCGCCGGTCATCAGCATCAGGCATTTGCATCTGTATTCAACGGCAGGGATCTTGCCGGATGGCAGGGAGCTGTGGAGCACTACGAAGTCGTCGAGGGAGCGATTCGCTGTCGCTCCGGACATGGTGGTCTGCTTCTCACAGAAAAGGAGTACGCCAATTTCATCGCTCGTCTTGAGTTTCGTCTGCCGCCCGGTGGAAACAACGGACTGGCCATTCGTTCGCCACTCAAGGGCAATCCGGCGTATGATGCCATGTGTGAGCTGCAGGTGCTCGATTCGGAACATGAAAAATACGGGTCGCTGGATCCCCGGCAGTATCACGGATCGGCATATGGAATGACTGCAGCCCGTCGCGGTTACCTGCGTGCTCCCGGAGAATGGAACTACCAGCAGGTTGCTGTCACCGGCAGCCGGATTCAGGTAGAACTGAACGGTTCTGTCATTCTTGATACGGATCTCGCAGCGGTCACGGAGTTCATGTCCGATTCAGCGCACCCAGGCAAGGATCGTAAACTGGGATACTTCGGGTTGGCCGGGCATAATGATCCCGTTGAATTCAGGAACATTGCTATCAAAAGGCTGGCTGATTCTCCGTAGATAACCGGGAAGGTGCAGCGACTTCCCGGACGCCATGATTGCCCTGTCTCCTGCGATCATCTACGAGCTCGGCGTCTGACTGAAACGAGACTGAAGAATTTCAACCTCAATACACCGAACCAGGATCAATTCGTGCTACTCTCCACCGAAACGCTGGACGGTCTGCGGCAATACGATACACCAACAGTCTGCAATGTGATCGAATTGTTTGGCGTGCGATCCCGCTGCAACGGATACATGGACAAGTCGATTCAGGCGTGTTTTCCCAAACTGCCACCAATGGTCGGTTATGCCATCACATCTGAATTCCGGGCGCTCTCGCCTCCCCGGGTCTCGGACATTTACGGTGGAATGAATGCTCAGCTGGAAGCCATTGAATCGGTGGACGGGCCTCCTGTGATTGTGTTTCAGGATCTTGATGTTCCGTCGGCTGCCGCAACATTCGGTGAAGTCATGTGTTCCACGTACCAGAGCTTCGGCTTCGCGGGATTGATCACGTCGGGAACCGGACGAGATCTGGACCAGGTCGCAGCACTGGAATTCCCGGCATTTACGGCGGGCACCTGTTGTTCTCACGGCGACTGTCACATCCTGTCGGTCAATGTTCCGATAACGGTCGGCAAGATTACCATTTATCCAGGCAATCTGCTGCACGGTGACTGCAACGGAGTCACAACCATTCCGGTAG
>Ga0310123_10000442_pt1 | contig 37223 bp, 25 predicted proteins | sample CB6_AW_1057_MG_FD_203505 | JGI IMG/M metagenome (GOLD analysis project Ga0310123, IMG submission 203505) | Marine microbial communities from Western Arctic Ocean, Canada - CB6_AW_1057 | ecosystem: Environmental > Aquatic > Marine > Oceanic | place: Canada: Western Arctic Ocean | collected... | reverse complement strand
ATATTTAAACCATGGTCTATAATCACTTACTTCTTTTTACACATTAATTTCTCACATATATTATGGAATATGCTTTTTCTGTATTGGTTTGGAAAAATAATCCATAATAATATAGGTAATAATGCATTGATTTCTTTATATATCTTGGGTGGAATAATTGGTGGTTTACTATATATGGCTATCTATAATATAATCCCATATTATGGAAATCAAATTAATCAGTCTTTAATGTTAGGAGCATCTGCTGGAGTATTTAGTGTAGTAATCGGCTCAGCTACTCTTATACCAAATTATACATTTCATCTCCTTTTTATTGGACCAATAAAAATTAAATACATTGCTTTATTTTATGTTGCATCATCATTTTTTGATATAACAGGTAATAATTCAGGTGGAGAAATTGCACACTTAGGTGGTGCTTTAATTGGATATTTATATATTAAACAATTACAAAATGGAAATAATATGGGAAATCCTATTATCAGGATTCTTAATTTTTTTCATAACCCAAAAGTCAATAAATCTAAAGATAATTATTCATATCAAAATATAAACAAAGAAATATCGCAGGATGATATAGATAAAATACTTGATAAAATTTCTAAAAGTGGTTATTCAAGTTTAAATAAAAGTGAAAAAGAAAAATTATTTAATGCTAGTAAAAAATGAGAATTATCTTTTTTATAATCATATTTCTTTTTATTAATTGCACAAGTAATATCAATAAAATTGATAATGAAGAGCTAAGATTAAATGAAAAATTAGCTAGTGATCTTATTCAATTATCTATCAATTGTGTTGACAAAAAATTTCCATATAAAGTTGGTTATAGATACATTGATTCAACCTGGATAAGACCTCACTATAAACTTACCCCATCATTTTATGGTTGCTGGGATTGGCATTCTGCAGTTCATGGTCATTGGAGTATGATAAAAATTTTGAAAGAATTTCCTAATATTAAAGAAGCAGAAAAAATTAGAGAAATAATTAGAAAAAATTTAAGTAAAAATAATTTAGAAAAAGAGTTTCAATTTTTTCAAAATGATTTTGCTAAAGGATTTGAAAGAACTTATGGATGGGCATGGTTAATGCTTCTCTATTCTGAACTTGAAACATGGAATGATATTGAAGCAAAAAATTGGTCTAAAAACTTAAAACCTCTAGTTGATTTATTATCAGAGAGAACCATTATTTTTTTAAATAAACTTTCAAAACCACTAAGACCAGGAACACATGCTAACACTGCATTTTCATTTTCTTTAATGTATGAATATGCTCAAAAAACTAATAATGAAAAATTATTAAATAAAATCAAAGAGTATAGTATTAAACATTTTAGCTACGATAAAAATTGTCCTGTAAATTATGAGCCATCCGGAACAGATTTTTTGTCTCCTTGTCTAGCAGAAGCCAGTTTAATGTCGAAAATTTTATCGGAAAAAGAATTTAATAACTGGTTATCTAAATTTTTTCCCTCTTTCAAAGAGGAAAACTTTGGAAGCATAATAACTCCACCAGAAGTATTAGATCCAAAAGATCCTGGAATAGGTCACTTAATTGGTCTAATGTTCCATAGAGCTTGGACATTAAATGATGTTGCTAATAAAATACAAAATGATGATAAAAAACTATTCCTTTATAAAATTTCAAAAAATCATACAAAAAAAGGGTTTGAGCTTATGTTTGATAGCGGCTACGGAGGTGAACATTGGTTAGCAACTTTTGCCATTTACAATTTTACAAGATAAAACTATCTTTCTTTTTCTAAGTATAAGGTGCCTATCAATTTGTCTCTTCTCCTCATAAATGGTGTGTCAAAGTATTCTACAGGAATAATCTCATAATAATAAAAATCTGTCTTGACAATTTGAGATGTAGATGAGTTAATTCCATTCCATATTTTATCACTGCTTTTAACTACTCCTTCATAAACTATTCTTTGATATCTATCATAAATTATCACTTCAAAACTCATGTCTTTTTCAAGTATGTTTTCATGTTTTATTACAAAATAATCATTGAAATCATCTCCATTAGGAGTAAAATAATTAGGGAGTTTATAACTTGGAGTTCTTATATTTTCTATATAAACATAAACTTTAGCCAAAACCTCACAACCTTCATAGTCACTAACGCTATATGTAATAGTATCAAAACTAATTGGTGAAACTTCATAATTATATGTTATGGTTCCATCTATATTAGCTATAGCCTCTCCAAAAGAAGGGCCAGCAATAATAATTACACTTGTAGTATCTATTTCAGAATCAACATCAGAATCATTATCAAGAACAGAAATTATTCTTGAAATTGGTTCAGAACCATCAATTATTATCGAATCATCTAAAGCAATAGGACAATCATTTTCATAATTTATAATTATCGTAACTGTTGCTGTAGAGTCACATAAATTAAACCCATCATCAGATAAAATGTAGTCGAATGTTATTATCTCTGGTCCAGGTTTATTAACATCATCAGGAGCAGTATAAACAAATGTTCCATCATTGTTCCAATTAAATCCTCCAATTGTTGGTGGAGAAACAATATTTATTTTAAGAATATCATCTTCAATATCAAAATCATTAAATATTAAAGTTGAGTCGATTATATCACCTTCATTAATATTAAATATATCATCAATAGGAATTGGACAATCATTAATAGGATTTATACACAAAGACACAGTTACTGTATTACTAATTAATCCTGTATTATCTCTCACATAATAAGTAAACGAATCAGATGTAGATTCTCCTCCATCATGCGTATACATAAATGTTCCATTAGGATTTAAAATCAATGTACCATGAATCGGATAAGTAACAATAATAGATGATAATGTTGAACCTGTATCTAAATCATAATCATTAAATAAGACTCCTTCATCATACGTTAATGTCTGAAGAAAACTACCTTCATCAATACATGGGAAAGAATCATTCACTGCAACTGGTGGCGTATCAGGAACAGGAGTAATTCTTATATTGACCGTTACAGTATCCCAATTAGGACACTCCCCATCCCATAACAAGTAAGTAAACTGATCAATAAAGTTCTCACTATCATCATGAGTATAATCAAATGAACCATCAGAATTTAATACTACACTACCAAAAGTAGTAGGTTCATAAATTTTAATTTCTAATACATCACAAGAATTTTGATCATTATCATTATTAAGAACACCATTAAAAGCATCGATATTTAATGTTCCTCCTTCATCAACTCCACTATACAAATCATCATTTCCTTCAGGACAAACATTTTGTATTTCAATTTTTGCTGTATCAAGAACAGCGGTGGTGTCCTCTCCATCAGTAACATAATAGGTAAAAAAGTCAGTATTAGGATCATCTGAACAATCATGATCATAAGAAAAAGTTCCATCATCCGTCCATACAAATGCTCCATTTGTTGGAAAATCTTTTATAATAATTGAAAGAATATCAAAAGGATTTTCATCAAAATCATTTGATAAAACTCCATCAGTTAAAACTTCTCCTTCTAATACATAATAAATTTCACTTTCAGTTATAGGAGGAGTATTTATTATCTCAAAACAAACCCGAGTAGTGTCAGACCAATTTTCTTCATCTCTCAATACGTAGTTAAAACATACTGAATTTGGAGTGTCAGAACAATCATGGGTATAGGTAAATGAACCATCATCATTAAGTAACAATGTTCCAATTAATGGATTTAAAGGATCAGAAACAATATAAATTTTGAGATCGTCACTATCTGGATCTGAATCATTAGCAAGAATCCCATGAGCTGCATCAACTACTAGAGTCTCACACTCACCAAGAGAATAATTATCATCAACTCCTACAGGAGGATCATTTATAGGTTTTATATTAATATATACCCACGTCGAATCCTGACAGCCTGCAAGATCTTCAACATAATATCGAACACTATCTAGTAAAGACTCACCGCCATCATGTGTGTATACTAATCTTCCATCAGGTGATATTACAACAGACCCATGATTTACATCAATGCTACTAACTTTTATAGCTTTTAATAAAGTCACACCTGCATCAGAATCAAAATCTTCGGGATCTACATCAACATCATTTAAAAGTACTCCTGTTGTATCTAAAGTTCCTCCTTCATCAACATAATAAGTATCTACATTTGCTATAGGACAATCATTTACAGGTATCCTTTTTATAATTATATTAGCAGGTCCCCCAGAACAACCCGTTGAAAGAGATGGATCAATAGTATTCTTTATTCCATTAAAAATATAGTATTTTATTGTATCATCTTCTTCACCACCATCATGAGTATATCTAAAATTACCATCTTCATCTATTTCAATATCTCCATTTCCTGGTTCCCAATACTCAACCCACAAGGTATCTCCACCTCCATCATCATCATTAAGCAAGATACCACACACATAATTTGGAGTCGCATCATATAAATAATCGCCATCTAACCATTTCCAAGCACCCTTTGGTTCCTCATAATAAGAATCCAATTTATCTTGATAAAGGCCTATCAATAAATCTTGTGATATCATTGCTGTGATTGCATCATTTTCATCTTCCGATTTTATAATGGCAAGATAACCACCAGCTGCTTCTGCAGCCAGTTTAGCATCACTCCAATTTGTTGCTGTATTTGATTGAAAAAAACTATGGCCAATAGATGATGTATATTTATATTCACCTAAATAAGTATACCCAGCTAATGTATTTATTAAACTTTCCATCTCAATAAGGTGGGGTTTAATATATGTTAGTTCATTTACATCATTCCACATACCAGAAACTTCTATTGCAACAGCTTGTTCATCACCTGACAAATCATTTGGTTCACCAGTATCCCAATTTTGATACCCATCTCCTCCAACTAACTTACAATCATCAACTGTTAATGAACCTCCCTCCTTAACATAATATACATCATCTATCGGAATAGGACAATCGTTGACATTACTTATAACAATATATACTTTCACCGTATCACCACCAACACAAGTTCCACCATCATCTTCAGCTGTATAAGAAAGGCTATCTAATCGATCTTCACCATGATCATGAACATAAGTAAAAGTACCATCTGAACAAATTCCTTCATCCGTTCCAGGTGGACAAGTAACTGTCCCATGTTTTGGTCCTTCTCCTTCAACTAATTTAACGTTTATAGTATTTCCTTCTTCATCAGAATCATTGTCTATAATAGAAACACCTAACTCAGCAAGATTTAAAGTTCCCCCCTCTTCAATATTGAAAATATCTGCAAGAGGTATAGGACAATCATTAATCTGTATTATTGTTATTTTTGCTTCGGCTTCTGTATCACAAATACTATCTGAAGCTAAATACTTGAAAATATCAAGTTCTGTTGGAGTACCATCGTGGCAGTAAGTAAATGAACCATCTGGACAAATTCCAGATTCACCAGTATCTGTACACGTGACCGTACCATTATTAGGGCCAAAAAACCATTTAGCATATAAACTTTTATATAAAAAGTATGCTTGAGTATTATCAATTGGCTTCCTATAAACATAAATATCATCAATCTTTCCTATAAAATAATTTCCTGAAGTATAGCTTCTGCCAATTTGAAGACTACTCATCTTAGGACCACTTAAACCAATGTCTAGATCTGTTTCGTACACTAATAAACCATTAACATAGAATTTATAATTAGTGCCATCTTTTACGAGCGAAAAGTGCGTATCAACAGTGTTCTGTAAATTAAATCCAGGAATTGTAATTACTTCATCTAGTTTCCAGGAATTTCCATCTCCAATCTTTAAGGTAAAATTTGAATTCTTATGTCCTATTGAAATCCCTTCCTCACTTGTTCCAACATTAAAATTTAAAATTGTTAATTCATCATTTGCTTTTAATGGAAAAACCCATCCACTAATAGTATAGCCCGATAAATTGATATCAAGTACAGTAGTATCCACTTCAATATAATTATCACTCTTAGGAGGCTTACTGAAACGATATGCGCTGTACTCATTACTTTCTCTATCTCTATCTGAATCAGGACCAGTAGAATCTGCTGGTTTTAGACGTCCATCATAGCTTGTTCCTCCAAAATCTTTTACCACATGAATAGCAGGATAATCTATAGCACCTCCAGCCCCCTCAAAACCTGCCGTAGTATCCTTTGTAAACCAAGTCTCAAATGAATAATACGTAAGATTAGTAAGATCTCGAATAAATGGAAGAGTTCCCATATCAGGATCAGTATCATTTGAAAGTAAATTATTACCTGTACTAGCTATTGAAATACATTCACCTTCATTTACTACATACTCATCATCACTAGGTGTAGGACAATCATTTACTGGTTCAATTTCAATGTAAATTGTTTTTCTATCACACTCATCAGGGGCATGAGCTATATCCCCCATAGCATATGTTATGGTATCAAAATAATTATCAGATCCATCATGTATGTAGATGAAGGATCCATCTGGATTAATCGTAATTTCCCCAAAGTATGGACCATTCCCAGGTATTAAAGCAATCTCTGATCCATAATCTACATTTCCATAGGTCAAAATCCAAAGGGAATCCCCTTCTGAGTCAAAATCATTTAAAAAGATTCCTGTAAATTGTTTGCCATTTAAACTATCAAAGTGTACATTAACATCGACATTGGATGCATTTATCTCCAATGTACCTCCTTCAGGCACCGTATAAAAATCATTATTTGCTTCTGCACAATCGTTATCAGGACCAAAAAAGAGTAATATAGAATCTAACACACAGCATTTATATGGCTTGAGACCATCATCAGGTTCAAAATCGTTGCATGCTTCATAATAAATAACATCTCGTATATTTTCACTTCCATCATGGACGTATGTAAAAGAACCATCGGAACAAAGTCCAGGAAGACCGGTATCTTCACACTTCACTTCACCATACAATCCATGAAGTGGACTATCATCCGTCATTATTCCAGCAGCAAATAATGGTCCCCATTTTTTCTCAAGCGCAGCCGTCCACTTACCTTCCTCTTTCAATTTTCCAGGCGTTGAATATGTGCCATATACATTGTCTCCTTCTTCATCGGTATCATCTCCAAGTATTTCTTCTCCCGTTCCTTTAAGTTCACCTCCTTCAATCATATACTCTTCTTTTACCCAAGTTACGCCCTTACCAACAGTATCACGTGTGTAGGCATACAACGTATCATTAATTCCATTACATTCGCCCTCTAATGGAGTTCCATTAACATCTTCAATCGCATTTCCCTCTGCATCTATTTGTACACATACTACACTGTCAAGAGTAAATCCTATATCATTAAAATGTTCATTGATATGCTTGCCCCCTATAAGCCCAAGACTATTAAAACCATCCGTAGTTGTTTCAGGACAATCATTAATTGCCTTAATCCATATTGATACAGTGTCAGGATCACTATCGCAGAGATCATCGGCAGCTGAAAATAAGAAAAAATCAAAAAGGGGATCTGCCTTTCCATCTCCAGTTATATCACCATATAAAGTAGGCTCTGTTCCATCATGTATGTAGATGAATGACCCATCATCATAAAGAATTAGTCCAGCTGGCAAAATATGATGTGGATCCAGTACAACTTTAGCCGTTATAGGATCACCATCAGCATCCGTAGCATCTTTCAAAAGTCCCCAAGTAGCTAAATCAAGCCCACCATCAATACCTACTTTTAATGTATCTCCTTCATTAATACGAAAGCTATGCTCAAATGATTCTGGACATTCATTAATCATAAATACAATCGAGGCTGTTTCTCCAGATTGATCAAAACCATCATTTATTTTATAAACCAAGCTATCTATTGATGAAGTTGTTGAACCATCATGTTTATAACAAAATGATCCATCAAGCTCTAACTTACATGTTCCATAGAGAGGACAAAGAACAACTTCTGCTTCAAGGTCAGCCCGATCTCCTCCAGTCCCTAAATCATCATTCTCTAGGACTCCAGGTACTAGCCAACATATTTCTTCACCCTGACCAACAAACACCGTATCGTTTACAGGAATCGGTAAATAATTTTGATATATAACTTTTATATTTTTTTTTATTATAGAACAATTATTTTCAGGAGAATTGTCAGTAACTTCATACCATATATTTGCAGTTACTGGAGTAGATCCAACTGCCTTATTAGGTGCTGTATAGCTAAAAGTTCCATCAGCACAAATTCCATCTAATCCTGTAGTTGGACATATAAGCGCACCGCCTTTTAAGTAATTTGCTCCGTCTGGTTGATCACCATCAGGTAAAATTGTATAGGTAAAATCTGTTTTTAGATTATCTGAATCATTCGTTTCTACCTTTAAATCTCCTAATCCCTCTTCTCCAGGTTCAAGTTCCAATAAAAGTTCTGTTGGATCTGGACAATCATTCACAGGAGTTATACAAAGTGTAACGGTTTTATTTTGACCTTCATTTCCTTTACTGTCTACTGCATAATAAGTAAAGCTATCAGAATGCTGCTCATCTCCATTATGCGTATACGTAAAACTTCCATCAGCATTTAATTCTAAAATACCAAATGAAGGATTACTCTTTTTCTTAGCCTCCAATGGTGTATCCCCCTCTGGATCTGTGTCATTAGCCAGAAGACCGTCAGCAACAGGAATATCAACAGTACCACCTTCAGAAATTGAATAAGAACTTCCAGTACTACAACCATAAGTATCATCAACGGATTGTGGACCATTATCATCATCTACAATATAAATGGTAACAAGTGTAGTGCCAATTTGATCAGCTCCCCCACCTTGAACAATTAATATTTCAATTATTAATTCATCATTAGTTAGTGACCCAGGAGTAGGCTCATCTTTATCATCATTTACTACAGTGACTGTTATACTCCCTGTAGTATCGCCTGCCGCTATTATAATTTCGTCACCAGATAAAGTATAATCTCCAGCTGTAGCAGTGGATCCAGATGCTACTGCAAATTTTACTGTAACATCCGCAGGAGCTTTTTTACTTAAAAAAGCAGTTATAACAGCTTCCATAAATGGACTCCCACTTTCATATATGGAATCATTACTCAAATGAAGCTTTACTATTATCTCATCATCTATAATATCCAAATTAGCAGTACTAGGGTCACCTACTATAGCATTACCTGGATTTGTTGAAGATTCATTAATTTGAAAGATAGCAGGCTCTATGTTTTCGCCATTAACATCATCATTACCAGTTACCGTTATGAAACCAGTTAATTCACCCTCAGGTATTTTTATGGTGTCTGAGTTAACTGTAAAATCTGGAGGAATACCAGTATTCTCACTCTCTGATGGAGAATCGGAAGGTGCAGGAGGATAGACTACTACAAATACATTTTCTTTTGAATCTGCAGCACTTAAAGTAATAGTAAGTGTTGCTGTTCCTCCATTTTCTGAAATCGAAATTGGAGCAATTGATACAGTAGCCGTCTGAGAAAAAACATTAATTGAAATACTAAAAAATAATGCTATAAATAAAAAAAATGATTTTCTCATGGGCTTTGCTAAAGTACAAATCATACAAATATAAATATTTCCATTCCCTAGATAAATTTATTAGTTATTTTTGATAACGTTAAAATTAGGTATAAAATTTTAATTTTTATTAGCTAATTGACCACAAGCAGCATTTATATCTTCTCCTCTGCTTCGTCTAATACCCACATTTAAACCTCGTCTCTCTAAATACTCCATAAAAAGGTTTACTTTTTCAACCGATGACTTATCATAATCTAATCCATCAACCAAATTATACTCTATCAAATTAACTTTTGAAGGAACATGCTTTGTGAAATTATATAAATCTTTAGCATCTTCTAAACCATCATTAATATCCTTTAATAAAATATACTCATAAGTAATTTTCTTTTTAATTTTTGAAAAATAGTATTTTAAAGAATCTCGTAGCTCAGCAAGAGAATTTGACTCTCCTATAGGCATAATGCTATTTCTTTTTTTTTCTGAAGCTGCATGTAAAGACAAAGCTAAATTTACTTTAAGCCCATCATCAGCAATTTTTCTTATCATTTTAGAGATTCCAGATGTAGATAATGTTATTCTTCTTGAAGACATATTCAATCCTTCTTCAGATGTTAAGTAATGTATTGCACGCACAACATTCTTATAATTAAGAAGAGGCTCTCCCATACCCATAAAAACAATGTTAGACAAAGGTCTATCGTATTTTTCAATTGCCTGATTAGCAATTAAGACAACCTGATCATAAATTTCAGCAGAAGAAAGATTTCGAATTCTATCAATTTTTCCAGTAGCACAGAATACACAACTCAAAGAACATCCTACTTGTGAAGAGATACATGCAGTCATTCTTTTATTTTGTGGTATTAAAACACCTTCAACCAGATTGCTATCATGTAATAAAAAACGGGATTTTATAGTTCCATCACTACTCTCTTCAACTAAATCAGTTGAAATAGAATTTATAGTAAATTTTTCGTTTAATAATTCTCTATTAGACAAAGATAAATTTGTCATATCATCAAAAGAAACACAGGACTTTTTCCATAACCAAGAGTAAACCTGAGAAGAAACATATTTTTTCATTCCATTAGAAATACAATAATCTTTTATCTCATCTAAAGAGATTTCTCTAATATCTTTTTTCAAAACAATAAAATTTTATAAGCACAAAGATATTAAAACCTTATATTTAAAAAATTTGTTTTATAATTAATAATGGTATTAAAGAAGATAATTAGTAAAACTGGAAAAATAAGTTCCTGGTTCTCTCTGGCATTAGTCTTATTAATTTCTACTGATGTATTGTTAAGATACGTTTTTAATTTTTCTACTGCTTCCCTTTATGAAATGGAGTGGCATTTTTTTGCAATTATATTTTTATTAGCATCCCCTTATACTCTTCAAAAAAACAGACATGTTAGAGTAGACGTATTTTATAATAATTTTTCAAAAAGAAAAAAAAATATTATTGATTTAATAGGTAACATAATTTTTCTTATACCATTTTCATTTATAATATTCTACACTTCTCTACCATTTGTTGAAGATTCCTATTCAATTTTAGAATCTAGTCCAGATCCTGGTGGATTACCTTACAGGTTTATCATTAAATCTATAATTCCAATTGCTTTTTTTCTCTTAATGATTCAGGGAATACTAAATACTATTAAAAATTATAATAACATAAAAATTAAGAAATGATAGAATATATTCCTCTAATTTTATTTGCTCTAGTTTTTATACTTATCCTATTTGGATACCCTGTAGCTCTAGTACTAGGAGGGATTTCAGTTGTATCAGGACTACTCTTTTTTGATATGGACTTTTTTTATTTAGTATCACTAAGAATTTTTGGGATAATGAACAACTTTGTTCTTCTTGCTGTTCCTCTTTTTATTTTTATGGGCATGACACTTGAAAAATCTGGAATAGCTGAGAAACTTCTTGAAACTATGGCCATATTATTTGGTAAGATTAGAGGTGGATTAGCATACTCAGTAATAATTGTAGGTGGGATGCTTGCCGCATCTACAGGTATTGTAGGGGCAACTGTTGTTACAATGGGACTTATAAGCTTACCGATAATGATAAAAAGAGGATACAATGCAAAGCTTGCAACAGGAATAATTGCATCATCAGGAACTTTAGGACAAATTATTCCTCCTTCTGTTGTTCTTGTTCTCCTTGGTAGTGTGCTAAATATCTCTGTTGGCGATCTATTCACATCTGCTCTATTACCGGGACTAACACTTGTTGTTCTTTATCTGATTTACGTATTGATAATTTCAATTCTTTATCCAGAATTCGCTCCAAGTATGCCTACTAAATTAATAAAAAAATTTAAAAAAGAAACTGGAATTGTTGAGATAATTAAAGCTTTTCTTCTCCCTTTTGTATTAATATTTGCTGTACTAGGTTCAATTTTTGCTGGAATAGCATCTCCAACTGAAGCTGCAGGAATAGGAGCATTGGGAGCATTGATATTAAGTTACTTTCAAGCAAATATGAATCTTAAAAAACTAAAAATTATTATGGAAGAAACAACCAGTTTAACTTCCATAGTATTTATGATATTAATTGGCGCAACATCGTTCTCTCTAGTTTTCAGAGGTCTTGAAGGTGATAAAATACTAATTAATATAATTACTCAAGCAAACTTAACACCAGAACTTTTTATTATATTAATATTATTTATTGTTTTTATAGCTGGATTTTTTATAGATTTTATTGAAATAATATTTATAATAGTTCCTGTCATAACTCCCATTTTAATAGCATTAAATATTGATTTGATTTGGATAGGAATTTTGCTCGCAATTAACCTACAAACATCTTTTTTAACTCCACCTTTTGGATTTGCATTATTTTATTTAAAAAGTGTAGCACCAAAAGAAATAAGAACAAGAGACATCTATTATGGAATTATTCCTTTTGTAATTATTCAGTTGTTATTTTTAATCTTCTTATTTTATAATCCTGATTATATCTATATAATACCAAAAATTCTTAATAATTAAAGATCATAATACATCCTATCACCGACGTTGGCCCAATCTTTAAAAGAAATTCTAAACTTTTCATAAGCATCATAAATTTTTCTGCTTTTTGGATCATTTTCAATTAACTCATTAATAACCTCCTGAGATTTCTCCTTAAAAGATGCTAATACATCTTTAGGAAATTCTCTAAGTTCAACATTCTCTTCTTTAACTAATTTGTTAAGGTATGTGCTATTCTTAGAATCAAACTCACAATGCATCCACATGTTCAATGATTCTATACCTTTAACAACAATTTCTTGAAGATCAGAAGGTAACTGATAAAATTTTTCTTTATTTATAATTATCTCTAACACTCCTCCAGGCTCATGCCATCCGGGATAATAATAATATTTTGCGACCTGATAAAACCCCATTAGATAATCGTGATACGGACCGATCCATTCTGTAGCATCTATAACTCCCCTTTCAAGATTAGTATAAATTTCAGCCCCCGCAACAGTTACTGCAGTTCCACCAGACTTTGAAAGAACCTTTCCACCAAAACCAGGAATTCTCATTTTTAATCCTCTTAAATCAGAAATAGAATTAATTTCTTTATTAAACCAACCTCCCATTTGAATACTTGTATTTCCTCCAGCAAAAGGCAGTAATCCAAATGGTTCATAAATTTCTTTATATAACTCATGTCCACCTCCAGAAATTATCCATGAGTTCATCTGATTAGAATTCATACCAAAAGGAACCGATGAAAAAAATTGAGCCGCAGGAATTTTTCCAGCCCAATAGTAAGATGCGCCACTTCCCATTTCAACAGCCCCATTACTTACAGCATCAAAAGATTCTAAACTTGGAACTAATTCACCACCACCATATACTTTAATGTCTAGCCTTCCACCTGACATTTTATATATCCATTTAGAAAGAAGATTACAACCTTCTCCTAGAACTGGCATATTAGGTGACCATGTAGTTGTCATTTTCCATTTATATTTTTTGTTGAAATTGATATTAGTTTCCTTATAATTATTATTACTTTTTTTGTTTAAGCATGATGACAATGCCATAGTTCCCGACAGGGCAACAAATGATTTTGCAATAAATTTTCTTCTATTTGTTTTTTTAGATTTCATAAAAGTTAATGTCTATTTTAAGGTAAATTAAAAAAAAATTTATTTGACAAAATTAAACATTAAATTGCTCTCTTCTTAAATGAATAAAAAAAATTATAGTCTACTTTTTATTTTTATAACAATATTTATTGATATCACCGGTCTTGGTATCATTATCCCTGTAATACCAGCACTACTCACAGATTTAATAGATGGAACAATTAGTGAGGCAGCAAAATATAGTGGTTGGTTAATGTTTTCATATGCTACTCTACAATTTCTTTTTGCTCCAGTGTTGGGAGGTTTAAGTGATCAATACGGAAGAAGATCTATAATTCTATTATCATTACTTGGTTTTGGAATAAACTATATGGTAATGGCAATAGCTCCAACAATAACATGGCTATTTATAGGAAGAATTTTTCAAGGTATAATGGGAGCTAGCATGACAACAGCAGCAGCTTACATAGCAGATATAAGCACACCTGAAAAAAAGGCTCAAAATTTTGGATTAATTGGAGCCGCTTTCGGATTAGGATTTATATTAGGACCCGTAATAGGTGGTTTTTTGGGTCAGTATGGCCCAAGGGTTCCATTCATTGCAGCAGCTATTTTTACATTAGTAAATTTAATTTATGGGTACTTCATTTTGCCAGAATCTTTATCAATAGAAAATAGAAGAAAATTTGATATTAAAAGAGCCAATCCAATTGGAACATTATTATCTTTAAAAAGGTATCCTATAATTTCAGGTTTACTCATGTGTATTGTTTTATTTAATATTTCTGCACATGCCACCCAAAGCACATGGACTTTCTTTACTATAGAACAATTTAATTGGAATGAAAAATGGGTAGGATATTCTTTAGGTTTTGTCGGTCTTATGGCGGCAATCGTTCAAGGGGGGTTAATAAGAATTATTATTCCAAAAATTGGAAATATTAAAAGTGTTTATTTTGGAATGATATTTTATATTATTGGATTAACATTATTTGCATTTGCAAATCAAAGCTGGATGATGTTTGCTATTGTCATACCCTTCTCTTTAGGTGGAATAACAGGACCAGCCCTTCAAGGAATAATGACAAATAAAATTCCCTATAATGAACAAGGAGAATTTCAAGGTGGAATGACAAGCCTTCTTAGTCTTACAGCAATTATTGGACCATTACTCATGACCAATCTATTTTCATATTTCACTAGTAAAGAAACAAATATTTATTTTCCAGGTGCACCCTTTATGCTTGCAGCAATTTTATCATTTATTGGATTATTGATTGCTTATAATTTTTTATCTAGAAAAAATATCTTCGATTAAAGATTTAACCAATAATTAATTTTGAAAGCAAATGATCTATTTTTGACGTTCATAAATAGAGGATTTTTAGCATAATAATTGTCAGTATACACTAAGAAAATATCTGATAATGGTTGAAATCTCCATTGAAATCTTGCATTAATATTAATATTATCAATCTGATTATTATACTGTAAGTATGTACTAAAAAACAAATCTTTGGAAAAACTTACATTTATTTTTGAACTTAAAGTAAAAAATTCAGCACTAGAATAAGGTTGTGGAAAATTAAGATTGTTATATTGAGAACTGACTGAGACATTAAAATGTGGAGGGAGTTTATAGCTTACTGATCCTCCAATATTTGATATATCTCCATTAAAAAATTCTCCAAATTTTCCATTTGCACTAAAATAAAATTTTTTTCTTTGATTAGATCTAAAATAGAAAGTGTAATTAGAATAATTATAATCAGATAAACTATCTAAAGATTCTCCTCCAGATCTTGAAGGATCAAAATCATGTAATAATAATGTATATTTTATATTAGACTTTAACGTCAAACTTGCATCTGAATTAAATGTAATGTTATAATCTAAATCAATATCATAATCAGTAATTCCATTTGCATCATTTCTATAAAATTCATAATCAATACCTGGCCCATGTCTATTTAAAGAGTTGTCTTTTGGAATAAATTTATACTGAAATGAAGGACTAAAAAAGATAAAATCTTTTCTTGGAACAAAACCTACTTCTGGATTAAAGTTTTCTCCTACTCCATAAAAATAAATATTAGTTTCATAATTTCTTTTCTCATAGGAAGCATTTATCCCATAGGAATTAGAGTTTGAAAAATTTTTATTATCTAATGATTGATGATAGAAAAGCGCAGATTTAAATCTTGTATTATTACTTTGTAATTTTGATTCAACTCCAAAAACCCTATTAAAATCATTTAAATCCTTGGCATAAACATCATCTTTATTGTTAAATAAGGCTTGTTTATTTATAATGAACGATGATATTTTAGAATTCCTAAGAATATTTTTTTCTAAAACTACCATACCATAATTATAAGAGGGTACTCCACTTGAAGAAAGTCTAGCGGTTTGCATATTTAATACCCCTATTCTTAAATCTTCATTAACCTTACCAGATAACTTTGCACCATATATAATTGGATTTTGAACATACTGACTTGTTACAGTATCTCTAGCAATACCTATTCTTCTTGTAAACATAGGTCTGGCTGCTCTAGATCCAAGATTTGAAAATAAATCAGCATTATCATTAAAAAACTCTCTTTTTTCTGGTAAAAAAAGTTCAAAACGTGTCAAATTAGTCCTTTGTTCATCAACCTCTACTTGAGAAAAATCAGGATTAAATGTTAAATCTAAATTCAAAGAAGAGCTTAATGCTAACTTCATATCTAGGCCTGCATTAAAATCAAATTCTTTTGGTGGTTCACTGATTTTACTATTACTTCCTGAGCTTGATATGTAAGGAATTAAGACCATGCTTTTAGAAGATTTTTCAAGTGGAAATTCAAATTCTAAAGTTCCTGTCATAGACAAGTTTCCAGGAGAAAATCCTAGAGGAATCGCAGTCCAAACTGATCCTTCATTTATTTTACTATTTCCTCTATGAGAATTTAAATTCCATACTTTAGATCCTGTTTTATATCTTATAGAACTAAAAGGTATTTTAAATTCAGCAATCCAATAATCATCATGTACTTTTGCTTCTGAATACCACTTTGTATTCCAGTTTATATTAAACCAACTTATACCACCTCTTCCTCCTCCAGAATGGGAATATGATCCTTCTCCACCATCTGAAAGTAAAGCCTCTCTTTGAATACCATAGGGAGACATTCCAAAATTATAACCATTTGTTTCATCCAAAAATGTATCAAAAGTAAATGATATGTAATCTACTGATCCACCAAAAAAATCTCTTTTTAAATCACCTACAATGAATTTTTTTTCCGATATATCTTCCATTTTAGCTAATATGTATATAAACTTATCATCATAAGCTATCCTAAATTCTGTATCTAACTCAGCGGAAACAGAGTCTCTTGGTCTGTATTGAAAAAAATTTGAAACTGACTCGGCATTAATCCAAAAATTTTCTGTCATTTCTCCATCTAATATGATTTCTTCATTGATTTTTTTTGCTAAAATTTTTTTATCAGATAATTTTTTAGACTGTGAAAATCCAAATAATACTACTGAAAAAATTAAGAAAAGGGTTAGTATGTAACTTTTCATATGCTGTTATAAAAGATTAGATGATTATTATTTATAAATCTTTCTGATTATTTTTTTTATATAAATCTACAACTATAGGAGTAGCAATAAATACTGAAGAATATGTTCCTACTATAATTCCAATCAAAAGAGCAAAAGAAAACCCACTTAATGAAGCTCCTCCAAATAAAAATAAAACCAAAACTACTATAAACGTAGTCGTAGAAGTTATCAATGTTCTACTAATTGTCTTGTTTATTGATTCATTTACAACAGGAATTAAATCACTCCCCGCTTTTATTCCCATATTTTCTCTAATTCTATCAAACACAACAACAGTATCATTAATTGAATACCCAATAATAGTAAGAATAGCAGCGATAAATACTTGATCTATTTCATATGAAATTCCAAATAGATTTGCAAATGAAAATGCAGAAATCACAAATAATGTATCATGAAATAAAGCACTAACAGCACCTATAGAAAATTGCCATTTTCTAAATCTTATTAGTATGTAAATGAAAATTGCTAATAGAGCCAATAAACCAGAATAAAAAGATGAGTTTTTAATATCATCTGCAATAGTTGCCCCAACTTTAGAAGAACTTGATATAGTAAAATTTGATTCATCTACTTGCGAATCATCTTCTGAATAATCAAGATTAGTTAAAGATTTTATACCACTTATTAAATTAGTTTTTACCTGAACATCAGCATTATCAGTTTCATCACTGATTAAATAAGAGGTAGTAATTTTTAAAATATTATCGGCACCAAATGTTTTAACTTCAACGCCTTCATTATTAAATGTTTCTTTCAAACCACTTTCAATTTCTGTTGGATTCTGAGAATTATTAAAAGTAACTACGTAAGATCTTCCTCCTTTAAAATCTACTCCTAATGTAAGCCCTTTAAATAAAAGAGATATAATACCTAATGATATAAATAAAGTAGAAAATACATAAGCAATTTTTCTCTTTCCAATAAAATCAATATTAATATTTGTTAATAAATTTCTACTAAAAGGAAATGAAAAATTTAATCTGCTCTTATCACCTCTTTCACTTAATTTTTCAATTATAACTCTTGTAATAAAAACAGCTGAGAAAAATGAACATATAATTCCAATAATTAAGGTTACAGCAAAACCTTTGACAGGTCCTTGTCCTAAATTATATAAAATTATTCCTATTAGTAAAGTGGTGAAATTAGCATCAATTATAGATGTATAAGCCTTCTTATAACCATTAGAAATTGCTTGTTTTAAATTAGCATTATTTCTTAATTCCTCTTTAATTCTTTCAAAAATTAAAACATTAGCATCAATGGACATTCCAATAGTTAATACAATACCCGCAATTCCTGGTAATGTCAAAGAAGCAGAGAGTTGTGCTAAAATTCCAAGAATAAAAAATATATTAAAAAACAAAGCTAGGTTAGCAACAAATCCTCCCCCAGCATAATAGAATATCATAAATACAACAACAATAGAGAGTCCAGCCATCATAGATTGAAACCCTTGAACTTGAGCAACTTTACCTAAAGTAGGTCCAATAACCACATCTTCCACAATAGTAGTTGGTGCCGGAAGCGTACCAGCCTTTAAAATATTAGCTAAATCTTGTGCCTCTTCAATAGTAAAATCACCTGTAATTTGTGAATTTCCATTTGCAATCTCATTTTGTACATTAGGTGCCGAGTAAACATAATCATCTAATACAATAGCTATTCTCCTATTAATATTTTGAGATGTTAATCTTCTCCATTTTTTTGCACCATTAGAATTCATCTGCATAGAAATAGATGGTCTAGAACTTTGATCTAAATCCTGTCTAGCATCTGTTATAACCTCGCCAGTAAGTGGAGCATTGCCTCCTCTAGAAGTTTTAATTGCAAATAATTGAAGAACTTCATCACTTGGATCTGAGGTATTTTTTGAAGGTTTAACTGACCATAAAAATTTTAAATTAGAAGGGATAAGTTGCTTTACATTTGAATTATTTAAAATAGAATTTATTTGAATTGTATCTTCTAGATTATAAAATAATCCACCAAATTCTGATCTTAGCTTTGAAAATAAAGGAGACGTAGATGAAGGAATAGAATCACTCACTTCTACATCATCATTTTTTAAATCATTATCTTCAGTAATTTCTATAGAATCATTACCATCTAATAAATCTTCTATATCCGCTAAAGTTTCTAAAAGTGCTTCTTGAGTTTCAGAACTTTCAGACTTAAAAATTCCTTCTTTTACAACGTATTGGTCTATTAACTGAATAGTTTGAAAAACTTCTGTTTCATTAAGTTCTGCAACTTCCCAAAATTCAAGTTTAGCAACCCCTTGCAACAATTTTCTTACCCTTTCAGGATTATCAACTGCAGGAAGTTCAATTTGTATTCTTCCCGTTCCCCGAAGTCTTTGAATATTAGGCTGAGATGTACCAAATCTGTCTATTCTAGTTCTAAGTATATTAAAAGACCTATCAATAGCATCCTCCACTTCATTATTAATTATATCGATTATTTGATCATCACTTGAATCAAAGTCTATTCTACCTCTATTTGAAACGGTTGAAAATATTGTAGATAATTTTTTATCTGGAGCAAGGATTTTAAACTCATTATAAAACTCAGTAATAAAATTTAATTGAGTTCCAATTATATTTTTTTTAGCTTTTTGAATAGCTTCTAAAAAATCTTTGTCTTGATTATTTGAAGAAAGCCCTTTAAGTATATCAACAGGTGAAACTTCTAAGGTTACATGCATTCCCCCTTGTAAATCTAGTCCAAGATTTAATTCAGATTCTTTAATTTCTTTATAAGTATAATCTGATAGCAAAGTGTATACAGGCTTATTCCAAATAGAATCTAGATATCTTTGTTTTGATTTAAAATCTATATTCCCATTCTCATTTCTAGAAAATTCAGTAGCATCATTTTGTATTCTTTGAGAAACAAAAGTGAATTGAAGATAGTATATCGATAGTAATGATATTATTACTGTCAAAAAAATTATTAATCCCCTATTTTTCATTTATAAAATTGCAAAAATTGGTCACAAAACTATTCAATTATATGGAAATTAACTAAAAGCTAAATATTATTATTTAATACTTGAAATTCAGTCTTAATATAGTCTAATGTTAATTTTGCAGCCTCATTATCATTCTTTGTATTATTTACTATTAAATCAGCATCATTCTTATACGGTAAAATATATTTATTATATGAAGGAATTACATGATTATTATATTTATAAAGTACATTATTTTTGTCATATCCTCTTTCTTCAAGATCTCTTTTAATTCTTCTTTTTAAACCAGCATTTTGATCAACATCAATAAATATTTTTCTATCAATTAACTTTTGAAAGTTTTTATAATAAAATAAAAACATTCCCTCAACAAGAATTATTGATCTAGGTTTAACTATTATTTTTTTAGGAAGAATTTTTGGGTTATTAAAAGTATACTCAAGTCTTTCTACAGTACTATTATTTTTTATTTTTTTTAAATCATCAAATAATTCATCCTCTAAAAAAGATGATGGCAAATCAAAATTATAATTTCCATCACAATCTTTTTTTTGATATTCTCTTCTTTTATAATAATTATCTTGTAAAAGGATAGAAATTACATCAAGATCAAAATTATTTTTCACATAATTTACTATATATGATTTTCCAGATCCACTACACCCTACAATTCCAAAAATTAAATTTTTCAATTTAAACTATTTAAATATTTTACAAGTTTTTTTGTTGCTATTGCTCTATGAGAAATTGAATTTTTAAATTTAAATGGCATCTCAGCAAATGTTTTTTTATAATCATCAGGAACAAATATAGAATCATATCCAAAACCATTATCTCCTCTTCTAATATGCGTTATATTACCACGAATCATTCCCTCAAAAAATTTAACATCAGAATTTATAATTAAACATATAAAAGTTATAAATTTTGCTCTTCTATTTTTTATATCTTTTAAATTTTCTAGTAAAAGATTAACATTATCATTTGAAGAAGCATTTTTCCCAGCATACCTCGCTGATCTTACTCCTGGTTGATTATCTAGAGCATCTACCTGAAGACCTGAATCGTCTGAAAAACAATTAACTCCATATTTATTAAAAATAAAATCTGCTTTTATAAAAGCATTTTTTTTAATAGTATTTTCTGTCTCTTTAATTTCACGATTAAAATTCAAATCTTTTAGAGAAATTAATTTTTGATTTTTAATTAAAGACTGAACTTCCTTTATTTTGTTATTATTACTTGTAACAAAACAAATTTCTATCATTTTCTAATTTTTATTAAATGAATATCAAAAATTAAGACTGCGTTAGCTGGAATAACAGGGGTAGTAGCATTACCTAATTCACCATATGCGTTACCTGATGGCATTATAATTTTAATTTTACCCCCTTCACTAATTTTGCTGATAGAAAAACCTAGAGCTTTTTTAAAATCTGATACCAACGCTAAATATCCATGGTCCGATACAATTGGGAAAAATGATCCAAATCCATTGTATGTATAGACTAATGGAACATAAAATTTTGATTCATCAACAATACCAAAATATTCAGCAACTGAGCGATCATTTGTGTCAAAGAAGACTAAATCAATGGAATCATTTGTATAAAATATAGAATCCGTCGTATAATAGGCAGCTAAGTTCAAACTTATGATATCATTATTTTCTGGATAAACTTCAAAATCTCCAGAATCTATTACAGAATATAAAACCCCCTCTTCTGTAGAATCAACAACTGTTTGAAGTCCTATTCCATCTATATAAGAAAAAATTAATTCTATATCATCACTTCTTTGTTTAAGTGAATCTAATTTTGCTTGTTCTGGATCATACGTTTCAACATATTCTTCATCTAAAGTACATGAGATAATGAAAAAACTAATTAATATTATTATATAAATAATATATTTCATCATTTTATATCTAATAAAGATACTCTAAAAACTAATACTGAATTTGGGGGTATTGAACCTGAGACAGTATTTCCATAACCTAGACCTGAAGGAATAATAAAAATTCCAATTCCTTCCTCATCAATGTACTTTAACCCAATGTCCCAACCCTGTATAACTAATCCTGTTCCTAAAATAAACTCAAAAGGTTGACCCGTACCATTTCTATCAAATTCAATTCCATTTAAAAATTGACCTACATAATTAACCTTTAATGTATCCCCATTTACTGGAAATAATGCATTTCCTTCTTCAATAACTTTATAATATAAGCCGTTATCTAAAGATGTAAATCCCGAAAGATTATTCTCATTTAAATAGCCTTCTATTCTTAAAATATCAAATTCTAATTGTTCTTGTTTTGACTTAATCAAAATTGAATCATCATCTGTGCAAGATGATAAAACAAATAAAAAAATGATAACCCTGAAAAAGCTTGTAAGCATACTTTTAAAAATCTAATAATTCAATATCAAATATTAAAATAGAATTTGGAGGTATACCTCCTCCAGCTCCATTAGGACCATAACCTAGAGCACTAGGAATATATAAAGTACCTTTAGCTCCTTTATTAAAATAACCAATGCCTTCATCCCATCCTCTAATAACCTGTCCTTGACCCAATGTAAATTCAAAAGGTACTCCTCTATCTAAAGAAGAATCAAATTTTGTACCATCTAAAAGCATTCCAGTATAATGGACTTCCACTAAACTTCCTACTGGAGCATTTGTTCCACTACCTGCTTCTGATATAACATATCTTAAACCACTTGCAGTATTTATTGCTTCAATATTCTTATCAAATAAATATTGATCTATTATTTGAGCATCTATAATTGATTGTTCTTCCGTATTATTATTCATTTGATTTTGCATTTTTTCATATTGTTTTCTTTGAAAATTTTCAAACTCATCTTTATCCATTACATTCTCAACACCACAATAAAAAGAAAGTAATTTATCTTTTAATGAATCGGGTGTAGTAGCTAATCTTGGATCATTTTCTAAAAATTTTTCAGTTGTTATCTGAAAAAAAACACTATCTCCTTTCTCTAAATTCTCAATAACTTCATAAATTATTCCATTATTCTTCCACGAAGAATCTTTTAATAAAACTACCGGATCATTTCCAACTTTATTAAGCAGTTCATTACCATCATCATCAAAATATTGAAGATTTAACATAACAATTTGTCCATCCTCAATAGCTTCTCCATCACCATGTTTAAAATATTTTAACTTAATACCATGATCCAATACTTTTTCTTTTACAAGAAATGAATAGGTTATAAAAAGAGTTACAACTATAAGAAATATAATATCTAAAACTTTCATATAATTAATAGTTTAATAATTTTTCATTTTTTGAAATTGCAATCAAAAATTTTTCCAAAGCTAGTGAAAGTTTGTCTTCTAGACTTCCACCAGCAGCATTTTTATGTCCACCACCATTAAAATTTTGTTTTGCAAAATCATTAACAGAAAAATTTCCGATTGATCTAAAAGAAAATTTGATTTTTTCTCTTGTCTCAACTATTAATGTCGCCATATTTACTCCCATAATTGACAAGGCATAATTAACTAAACCCTCAGTATCTCCCTTCTCAAATTTAAATTTCAACAAATCGTCTCTTGTTAGAACTATAAAAGCTGCTTTATTATTGCCAATAAGTTTAAGTTTTTTTGAAAGAGAAAAGCCAATAAGCTTAAGTCTATTTAAAGAATTGGTATCATAAATTAATCCATTAACATTTGAAGAATCAACACCTCTATCGATCAAATCTGCAACAATCCTATGGACCTTTGATGAAGTAGATGGAAATTTAAATGATCCCGTATCTGTTAGAATGCCTGTATACAAACACTCTGCAATATCTTTATCAAGAAAATCAATGTTTATCATTTCAATTAATTCATATATAAGTTCTGCTGTAGCAGATGCATTAGAATTATGATATGCTATATCATAAAATTTTACTGGATCCAAATGATGATCTATTAAAACTTTTACAGATTTTGACAAATTAATTAATTCTCCTAATTCATTTATTCTAGATAAATTGTTAAAATCTAAACAAAAAATAATAGATGAATTATTTACTAAGAAACGAGCGTTTTCTTTTTCATTAGAATAAATAACAACATCATCATTCCCCTTCATCCATGTTAAAAAATTTGGATAAGGATTAGGTACAATAACATTAACATTATGATCATATTTTATTAAAAAATTATATAGCGCAAGAGATGAACCTATTGCATCACCATCAGGATTTACATGAGTGGTTATTACAATATTTTGTTTTACAGATAATAAATCAAATAGTTTTTTCATAATTTATTTAAATTATTTGTCTGCAAAATTGAATAATTTTCTTTTAAAGAAAAACAATTAGTTTAAATAAGAAATTAACAGAGTATTTCATAATGTCAAACATTATTTTAAGTTTGCAAAACTAAATAAATAAAAATGAGTGAAAATTTAACTTTTGCTATAATAAAACCTGATGCTTTTAAATCAGAACATTCAGGTTCAATTATTAAAATGATTGAAAAAGCTGAATTCAAATTACTTGAAATGAAACTAGTTTCACTCACTAAAGAAAAAGCTTCAGAATTTTATAAAATACATAAAGAAAAGCCTTTCTATGATAGATTATGTGATTATATGTCATCTGGACCTATAATAGTAATGAAACTATCAAAAAATAATGCTATTGAGGACTTTAGAAAGCTTATAGGATCGACAAATCCTCAAGATGCTGCAAAAGGAACTATTAGAAATTTATTTGCTACTTCAATAGAAGCAAATGCAATTCATGGTTCTGACTCAAATGAAAATGCAGTTATAGAATCTGACTTTTTTTTTAATACTTAAGATTTTATTAGCCAAAAATTATTTAATCCTTTTCCAATAGAAATTTTAATTTTTACTTGCTGTAATAATTCAAGAATTGCTAAAAAATTATAAATAACTAAAATTTTTAATGGATTATCATTAATTAATTTTACGAAAGAAATTTTTTCTTTTGATTTTAATAAATTTATAATAAATTTTTTTTGCTTATCAATAGTATAAGGATACTTCTCTATTTCATGAGGGGGTTTATTTTTTTCCTTTTCAAATTTTTCTACGGCATTCTGAAACACCACTAATAATTTATACAAATCTAAATCTTGAAGTTCTATCTCTAGGCTTGCTTTTTCACTAATTTTATTAACTTCAGACATTAAATTTCCCCGATTTTTTTTTGAAAATCTAAATTCTTCTAAACTTGAAAACTCATCAATTACTGATTTATATTTTTTGTATTCTAATAAATGTTCTACAAGTTCTTCCCTAGGATCAATCTCATTACCATCTTCATCTATAGATAGCCTAGGTAAAAGCATTTTAGATTTTATTCTCATAAGAGTTGCCGCCACAACAATAAATTCACTAGCAACTTCAATGTTCATTTTTTTAAGACTTGATATATATTCTAGAAAGTCTTTTGTGATTTGTGAAATAGAAATGTCTACAATATCTATTTCATCTCTCTCAATAAAAAATAATAATAAATCAAAAGGACCTTTAAATAATGGGGTTTTTATTTCGTAACTCAAAAATTATATAATTATTATATTAAACATCAACAGAATATGAATCTCTATAAATCTTAGATCTCATCAAATTAGCTTTTTTATTATCTATAAAACTTTCATTAATAGGATCCCAATGAAGTTCTTCTCTTAATTCATAAGCAATATTTGATAAATGGCAAACAGAAGCACTTCTATGACCAATTTCAGCATGACATATAGGTTCTGTACCATTTTTAATGGATGTAACCCAATCTAAAAGATGGTTCTTAGACTGATAGAGTTTCAAATCTTCATTTTTAAATTCCGATTTAACTATATTTTCAGGTTTTGAATCTATAAATCCCCTACTAACATCCATAGTTCCTTCTGATCCTATAAACCTGACACCATATCCCCTACAAAAATCCTGATGAATAACTTCAATATCATTACCATAACACATTTTTAATCCTTTCACAGCATTTGGTTCTTGAGGAGGAACAAATCTAACAGGGCCTGAATCATCCATCCCTAATCCCCACTGAACAATATCAAACATATGAGCACCCCAATCTGCCAAAATACCACCACCAAATTCTTTATACCATCTCCATCTAGGAAAAAAACTAGTAGATATTAATGCCTTATTATAAGGTCTTAACTGAGCAGAGCCAAGCCATTTATCCCAATCAATAGAATCAGGAGTTTCTTCAAATGGAAGTTTACAAACACTTGCAGGATTACCAACATTAACAAGTGCCTGTGAAATTTTTCCTAAATAACCATTCCTTACCAATTGACATCCTATTAAAAAATTAGAACTAGACCTTTGCATACTACCAGTTTGAAGAATTCTATTGTATCTTTTTGAAGCATTTACCATTGCTCTACCTTCTTTTATAGTGTGAGATAATGGTTTTTCACAATATACATGTTTTCCTAATCTCATTGCATCAATGGACATTGCAGCATGCCAATGATCTGGAGTTGAAACAACTACTCCATCAACATCATTTCTATTTAGTAGATCAAAATAATTATCTGTAAAGAATAATTGATTTTTCTTATTATTCTTACCAGAATTTGAAGATTTTTCAAATTCAAAAAAGAATCTTTTATATTTTACTTTATCAATATCACAAGCTGCAACCACCTGAGTTTCTGATAGTTTATTGAATCCAATTGATAAACCCATTCCCTGTGCCCCTGTACCAATCACACCAATATTAAATTTATCACTAGGAGGTATATGCCTCTTACCTAAAACATTTATTGGAACAATTGAAAAAGCACCAAATGATAAAGCGGCACTTTTAATAAATTGTCTTCTCGAATTATAATTTATTTTCATAGAAAATAAAAATAATACTTTTTGAGAAAAGTTATATAGATTTATAAACTAATTTTTAAAAATTCAGTATAAGTTTATATCACAATTAATTCTATGAAAAAAGAAAAATTCAAACGATTATCAAAAATAAATTACCCCGATGATTTAAGAAAATTAGATAAATCTGAATTAATTAACATATGTGGCGAATTAAGAGAATATATTATTGATACCATTTCTATGCACGGAGGTCATTTAGGAGGTAGTTTAGGAGTAGTTGAATTAACAGTTGCTTTACATTATGTATTCAATACACCATATGATCAAATAGTTTGGGACGTAGGACATCAAGCTTATGGACATAAAATCCTAACTGGAAGAAGAAAAGATTTTCATACAAATAGGGTCTATAAAGGTATCTCAGGATTTCCCAAAAGATCTGAAAGTATATATGACACATTTGGCGTGGGTCACTCTTCAACATCTATATCAGCAGCACTAGGAATGGCAACTGCTTCTAAACACAAAAAACAATACAAAAAACAACATATTGCCGTTATTGGAGATGGAGGCATGACAGGAGGAATTGCTTTTGAAGGGATGAATAACACCGGAGTTTCAAAATCTAATATACTTATAATATTAAATGATAATTGCATGTCCATAGACCCAAATGTTGGAGCACTAAAAAATTATTTAACTAATATTTCAACCTCTAGCACATTCAATAAACTAAGAAATGACATATGGAAAGTACTTGGAAAGATTAGCAAATTTGGACCAAATGCTAGAGAAATTGGAAAGAAATTGGAAAAAAGCTTAAAATCTTTTATTACAAACCAATCAAATTTATTTGAATCTTTAAACCTTAGATATTTTGGACCAATTGATGGTCATAACATAGATCATTTAATTCATACTCTAGAGGGTTTAAAAAAAATTAATGGTCCAAAAATTTTACATTGTCTTACAGTAAAAGGAAAGGGATATAAATTAGCTGAACAAAATCAAACTAAATGGCATGCTACAAGTAAATTTGATAAAATATCTGGAAAAAGTAAAAAGAAAAATATCATAAATCCTCAACCCCCCAAATATCAAGATGTTTTTGGAAATACAATTGTCGAATTAGCAAATAAAAATAAAAAAATAGTAGGTATAACACCCGCTATGCCTTCAGGATCTTCAATGAATATTATGATGGATAAAATGCCAGATAGAGCTTTTGATGTTGGAATTGCAGAACAGCATGCTGTTACATTTAGTGCTGGCCTAGCAACTCAAGGCCTAATTCCTTACTGTAATATTTATAGTACTTTTATGCAAAGAGCTTATGATCAAGTTATTCATGATGTTTGCATACAAAGTTTACCAGTAATCTTTTGTCTTGACAGAGCAGGGATAGCTGGATCTGATGGGCCAACCCACCATGGTGCATATGATTTGGCATATATGAGATGCCTTCCAAATATGATAGTTTCAGCGCCCATGAATGAATCTGAATTAAGAAATTTAATGTATACTGCTCAATTGCAAAAAGAGAAACCATTTACAATAAGATATCCTAGAGGTCAAGGAGTCTTAGTAAATTGGGAAACTCCTTTTAAAAAAATAAAAATAGGTAAGGGAAGAAAAGTATCTAGCGGTAAAGATTTAGCAATACTTACTATTGGCCATATTGGCAATTATGCTTCCAAAGCTATAATAGAACTAAATAAAATAGGAATAAATCCTTCACATTATGATATGAGATTTGTTAAACCTCTTGATAGCAAACTGCTCCATAAAATATTAAGAAAATACAAATACATATTAACTGTAGAAGATGGATGTTTACTTGGAGGATTTGGCAGTTCTATTATTGAATTTATGTCAGATAATAATTATAAAAACTATATTAAAAGACTTGGTATACCAGACAAAATAATTGAACATGGTTCACAAGATCAATTATATACTGAGTGCGGTTATGATAAAAAAGCTATAATCGAAGTATGCATAAAAATAACTGATAAAACAATGCTTGAAGAATTAACCTTCTAGATCGTTAATGATTTCTTCTAAATTAGTTACGAAATTATAAACATCCATAAAAGAATTATATAATGGAACAGGAGTAACTCGAACTACATTCGGCTCTCTATAATCAACTATAAACCCCCTATCCATCAATTCATTAAAAATTTTTTTACCATTCATCTGAAAAAATAATGACAATTGAGATCCCCTATTAGAAGGAGTTATAATTTTAAAAATTGAACCATAAGAACTTAAACTTTCTAAAGATTCCCCTAAATATTGAGTTAATAGTTTTCCTTTTTCTAAAATTTTAGGAAAACCAATCTTATTAAAAACATTTAAAGATGCTAGATGAGAAGCCAACATTAAAATTGGAGGATTACTCATTACCCATGCCTCTGAAGATATAGATGGATCTATGTTTTCATTCATTTGAAATCTAGTTTCTATTTTATTTCCCCACCATCCTTGGTATCTTGGAAATGAGAAATCACTATGAAATTTATTATTTACATAAATTCCTGAAATTCCACCTGGACCAGAATTTAAATATTTATAACTACACCAAGTAGCAAAATCAACACCCCATTTACTTAAATTTAATTGTACATTTCCAATAGCATGAGCGAGATCAAAACCAACAATAATCTTATGTCTATGACATTCTTCTGTAATTTTTTCAATATCAAATAATTGTCCTGTATAATATTGAATACCTGGCAATAAAACCAACGATATATTATCATTATTTCTTTCAATTGTATTAATTATATCTTCAGTTCTTAAGTTATCTTCATTATCTCTAGGCGATACTTCAATAATAGTATCTTCATAAGATAAATTACGAGATTTCAAATGAGAAATCACAACATATCTATCAGAAGAAAAAGCATTTTTCTCCATTAATATTTTAAATCTTATTTTGTCAGGTCTGTAAAAACTTATCATTAATAAATGGAGGTTAACTGAAAGTGAATTCATAACAGCTATTTCTTTCTGACTTGATCCCAATAATTTAGACAACATTCTTTTAACTTCTTCTTGATAGTCAACCCATGGTCTATTACCAATAAAATGTCCGGCTACAGCATTTTTTTTCCAACTACTCAATTCCTCTTCTATATAAATTTTTGTATCCTTATGTTGTAATCCCAATGAATTTCCACATAGATACGTTACTTTAATTTCTTTTTTTTGAGGTACAAAAAAATGATTTTTTACAAATCCTATTGAATCATTATGATCCATTTTTAAAGCATAATCTTTTTTCATATATTGAATTATATTTATAAGTTAAAAAAAAAATATGAATCTATCATTAAAAGGGAAAAGAGCAATTGTATGTGGTAGTACCCAAGGAATTGGAAAAGCTATTGCACTTATGCTTTCTAAACAAAAAGCAAATATAACACTAGTAGCAAGAAATGAAACCAAGTTAAAAAATGTCCTTAAAGAATTAGATGACTCAGATAATCAACAGCATAATTTTATTGTTGCTGATTTTAATGATCCTGATACATTAAAAGCTCATATTAATACTTTCTTATCCGAGGGGTACAATGCAGAAATCTTAATAAATAATACTGGAGGACCACCAGCTGGACAAATAATGAATGCAAAAATAGAAGAATTTGACCAATATATTTCTATGCATCTTCATTGCAGTCACATTTTAGTTAAAGCACTCGTACCTCATATGAAAAAATCAAAATTTGGGAGAATAGTAAATATAATTTCTGTCTCTGTTAAAGCACCGATACAAAACTTAGGTATCTCTAACACTGTAAGGTGGGCTATGGCAAGCTGGTCTAAAACATTATCTTTTGAACTAGGAAAATTTGGAATTACAGTAAATAATATATTGCCTGGATTTACACTTACAGAAAGATTAAAAGATTTAATTAAAGCTAATGCAATAACATACCATAAAAAAGAAAAAGAGATTGAAGACGAATATAAATTAGAAATACCTTCAGCAAGATTTGCTAATCCTGAAGAAATAGCAAGTGCTACCTGTTTTTTATGTAGCAATGAAGCTAGTTATATCAATGGAATTAACTTACCGGTAGATGGTGGTTACTCTGCAACTTTATAAGAAAAAAAATTTAAAAATGATATATTAAATTATTCAAAAATTAATCCCCAAAATCATCAAATCTAATATTTTCATCAGGAATTCCCATATCTTCTAACATCTTCAACACTGCCTGATTCATTAAAGGAGGACCACAAAGATAATACTCAACATCTTCTGGTTCAGAGTGAAATTTTAAATAATTATCATAAAGAACTTTATGAATAAAACCTACATAGCCATCTTTATTATCATCCATATTCTTTTTTATAGACCAATCATCTTCAGGTAAAGGCTCAGATAATCCTACAAAAAATCTGAAATTATTAAATTTTTCTTCAATTTTCTTGAAATGATCCATATAAAACAATTCTTTTTTTGATCTTCCCCCATACCAAAAAGAAACTTTTCTTTTCGTTTTTTCAGTATGAAATAAATGAAAAATATGAGATCTAAGAGGAGCCATTCCTGCTCCACCGCCCATATAAATCATTTCTCTTTGAGTATTGTTAATATGAAAATCCCCATATGGTCCAGAAATAAAAATTTTATCCCCAGAATTTCTAGAGAAAGTATAAGAAGAACAAATTCCAGGATTTAAATCCATCCATTTATTATTTTGCCTATCCCATGGTGGAGTTGCAATTCTAATATTAAGCATCATCATATTTCCCTCAGCAGGATGATTAGCCATAGAATAAGCTCTAAAAATAGGTTCATCATTTATCATTTTTAATGGCCACAAATTAAACTTATCCCATTCCTCTTTAAAAACATCATTTTTATGTCCTAGTTCTGGGTGTGGTGTTATATCTATTTTAGCAAAATCTATTTCTGTTTCAGGGACATCAATTTGTATATAACCACCGGACTCAAAATCTAAAATTTCACCTAAAGGTAACTTTACAACAAGCTCTTTAATAAAAGTTGAAACATTATAGTTTGAAACCACTTCACATTCCCATTTTTTTATACCAAAAATTTCTTCAGGTATTTCAATTCTCATATCTTGTTTTACCTTGACCTGACAAGAAAGTCTAACCCTATCTGCTTGTTCTGTTCTAGATAAAAAACCAATTTCTGTTGGAAGTATATCACCGACTCCATCTAAAACTTTACACTTGCACATAGCACACGTTCCTCCTCCACCACAAGCAGATGGTAAAAACATTTTTTGTGATGATAATGTAGATAATAATGTTCTTCCTGCTTCTACAACTAAAGGATTATCTTCATCCCCATTAATTATTATATTAACATTACCAGATTGAACTAATTTAGACTGGGCAAAAAGTAAAATAAATACTAAAAATAAAATTATTATTGAAAAAGCAATAACAGAAGTTGCAATCAATGTCACTGATACAAAATTTAATTCAATTTTGCACAAATATAAAACAGAAAAAAATTAATTTATCTCTTAAAATTAATTTATCTCTTAATTTAAAAAAATAAAAATTAGTTTTTAAGTAGTTTTAATAGCTTAGAAATTTTAGTTTTTAAATCTCTTCTATCAACTATAAAATCCAGAAATCCATTTTCAAACAAAAATTCTGAACTTTGAAATCCTTTAGGTAAATTAGATCCCATTGTTTCCTTAATAACTCTTGGTCCTGCAAAACCTATTAATGCTCCAGGCTCAGCAATATTAAAATCTCCAAGCATTGCAAATGATGCAGAAACACCTCCAGTTGTTGGGTCAGTCATCAGGGATATATAGGGTACCTTCTCTCTTGATAATAAAGCTAATTTTGATGATGTTTTAGCCATTTGCATTAATGAATAAGTTGACTCCATCATTCTCGCTCCACCAGATTTAGAAATAATCATCAAAGGAATTTTCTTTCTTAATGAATAATCGATTGCTCTAGATATTTTTTCTCCAACTACAGATCCCATAGATCCACCAATAAAGGAAAAGTCCATACATGATATAACAATATCATAATTATTAATTTTTCCTACACCAGTTTTAATTGCATCTTTTAAACCAGTCTCCTTTTGAGATTTATCAATTCTTCCTTTATATGACTTAATATCTACAAACTTTAAAGGATCTGAAGATGATAAATCTTTATCTAATTCTTCAAAAGATTTATTGTCAAATAAAATTTCAAAATACTCTTTAGATCCAATCCTAACATGATAATCATCTTCAGGACATACGTATGAATTATTTTTTAATTCTCTAATATGTATAATAGAGCCTCCTGGAGTTTTATACCACATCCCATCAGGTAACTCTTTTTTTTGAGTAGTAGGCGTATTAATATTCTTTTTTTTCCTTTGAAACCAATTCATTGTATAAAGTTAGATATTTAATCTACTTCCTCATAATCTACAAAATCTCCTTCACCATCTAAAATTCCCTTCTTATTTTTATTTGGTTCATGATCAATATTAATACCATCTTTATAAATCTTTTTTTTAGAAAAAAAATTTTTTACAATAAATTGTTTTAATATAAATGTTGAAATTTTATAAACAACATAAATAATAAATAATAATATGAGAAGAAATTTAAACATCTTTTATTTACTAAGATAGAGATTTCTTTTAGAGTATATTTCAAGAAAATAATCATCCATTAAATCATCAATAAAATAGATGGATTCACCTGTTGACTTCATTTCAGGACCTAATTCTTTATTTACATTTGGAAACTTATCAAATGAAAATACAGGTTCTTTTATAGCATACCCATTCTTATATGGTTTCATTTTAAAATCTGATAATTTTTTCTTTCCTAAAATTATCTTAACTGCATAATTAACATAGGGCTCTCTATATGCCTTAGAAATAAACGGAATAGTTCTAGATGCTCTTGGATTAGCCTCAATTATATATACTTTATCATCCTTTATAGCAAATTGCACATTTATTAATCCAACAGTTTCTAATTCTAAAGCAATTTTTTTAGTATAAGTTATAATTTGATTCATTACAAAATCACCCAAACTATAAGGAGGAAGTACAGCATAAGAATCTCCAGAATGAATACCAGCTGGTTCTACATGTTCCATTATTCCAATAATATAAATCTCTTTACCATCACATATAGCATCAGCCTCTGCCTCTATAGCACCCTCTAAAAAATGATCTACTAATATTTTACCACTAGGTTTATCTTTGATTAAATCCACAACATGCTCTTCCAATTCTTTATCATTAATAACAATCTTCATTGATTGTCCTCCTAATACATAAGATGGTCTAACCAATAAAGGAAATCCTATTTTTTTTGATAACTCTATAGCATCAGTAGCTGTTTCAATAGTACCATATTTTGGATAAGGTATTTTATTTTTTTTAAGCATATCAGAAAATCTACCTCTATCTTCTGCTAAATCCAGTGCGTTATAACTCGTCCCTAATATTTTAATTCCATATTTATCTAACTTTTTAGATAATTTAAGTGCTGTCTGACCACCTAATTGAACAATAACACCTATTGGTTTTTCGTGAAGAATTACTTCATATAAATGCTCCCAAAAAACAGGCTCAAAATATAATTTATCAGCAATATCAAAATCTGTCGATACAGTTTCAGGATTACAGTTTATCATAATTGTTTCATAACCACATTCTTTTGCTGCTAAAATTCCATGAACACAACAATAATCAAATTCAATTCCTTGGCCAATCCTATTTGGACCCGAACCAATAACTAGTATTTTTTCTTTTTCTGAAACTACTGATTCATTTTCATCTCCAAAAGTCGAATAATAATATGGTGTTTTAGCCTCAAATTCTGCAGCACATGTATCAACTAGTTTATAATTTCTTTTAATACCAAATTTTTGTCTTTTATTAAAAACTTCACTTTCCAAACACCCAATTATATGAGCTATCTGTCTATCAGCATATCCTTTACGTTTAAGTAATTTCAAATATTCTTTTGGTATTGAACTAATATCATACTTTATAACATCATTCTCAAGCAAAACTAGTTCTTCAATCTGATTTAAAAACCACTTATCTATTTTTGTAATTTGTTGAATTGTATTAAATGGCAATCCTAATTTTAAAGCATCATATATATGAAATAATCTATTCCAACTTGGATTTTTTAAACTATTTAATAATTTATTTTGATCTTTTAACTCTCTACCATCTGCTCCCAATCCATTTCTTTTAATCTCTAAAGATTGACAAGCTTTTTGTAAAGCTTCCTGAAAGTTATTTCCTATTCCCATAACCTCCCCCACTGACTTCATTTGAAGACCTAACTTTCTATCCGAACCTTTAAACTTATCAAAATTCCATCTAGGAATTTTAACAACAACATAGTCTAAAGCAGGTTCAAAAAATGCAGAAGTTGTTTTTGTGATTTGATTTTTTAATTCATCTAAATTATATCCTAGAGCGAGTTTTGAGGCAATTTTTGCTATTGGATAACCTGTTGCTTTTGAGGCAAGTGCTGATGATCTAGAAACTCTAGGATTTATTTCAATTGCAATAATTAAATCATTTTCAGGATTTACAGCAAACTGGACATTACATCCTCCAGCAAATTTTCCTATACCATTCATCATCTTAATTGCAAGATTTCTCATTTCTTGATACAAAGTATCTGGAAGTGTCATAGCTGGAGCTACAGTAATAGAATCTCCAGTATGAATTCCCATAGCATCAAAATTTTCTATAGAACAAATAATAATAACATTTCCAATATTATCTCTTAATAATTCTAACTCATATTCCTTCCATCCTGAAACACTCTGCTCAACTAAAACTTCATGAATAGGAGATTTATTAAGGCCATAATCTAAAGCATTATCAAAATCTTTATCTTCTTCGACAAAACTACCCCCAGAACCTCCCAAAGTAAATGAAGGTCTAATTACTAAAGGGAATCCAATATTTTGAGCTATTTCTTTGCCCTTTAAGAAAGATTTTGCAATCCCTCCCTTACAAACATTTATCCCTAAATCATTCATTTTTAATCTAAATAATTCTCTATTTTCTGTTGTATTAATTGCATCTACATTAACACCAATCATTTTTACTTTATACTTTTCCCATATTTTGGCATTTTCACATTCAATAGCTAAATTAAGAGCTGTTTGTCCCCCCATTGTAGGTAGTACAGCATCAATGTCATGTTTTTCTAATATCTCAATGATAGATTGTTTCACTAATGGTTTGAGATAAATATTATTAGCAGTAACCTCATCAGTCATGATAGTTGCTGGATTGGAATTAATTAATGTTACTTCTATTCCTTCTTCTCTAAGTGAACGAGATGATTGAGAACCAGAATAATCAAATTCACATGCTTGACCAATAATAATAGGACCTGAACCAATAATGAGAACTGAATTGATTTTGTTGTCTCTTGGCATTTGAAATTTATTTTGCAATATAAATTGTTATTGTGAGAATTATAAAGACTTAACTAAGAAAATTAATTATATAGATAAATTGACTTAATCATTTTTTATCAAAGATGACAATAATACCTTATAAATATTTATATATTTGCGGACTAAAATTTGTATAATGTTAATGGACCAGTTCCATATAAACAATAAAATAAAATTATGGCAGTAAAAATTAGATTATCAAGAAGAGGAAGAAAAAAATTAGCAATTTTTGATATTATTATCGCAGATGCAAGATCTCCTAGAGATGGAAAAATCATTGAAAAAATAGGCACTTATAATCCAAATATTAATCCAGCTCAAATTATTTTAGATGAAACTAAATCTCTTGAGTGGTTAATGCAAGGTGCTCAACCAACTAATACAGTAAGAGCTATTTTATCCTATAAAGGAGTATTATTTAGAAAACATCTTCAAATAGGTGTTAATAAAAAAGCAATAACTCAAGAAGAAGCAGACAAGAAATTTAATGCCTGGTTAAAAGAGAAAGAAGCAAAAATTAATAAAAAAATTGAATCTATTGAAACTTCTAAAAAAGAAGCAGACAAGAAAAAATTAGAAGATGAAAAAGTTGCTAACAAAAAGAGATTGGACAAAATCAAACAAAAACTTGAAGAAGCTCCTGCTGAAGAAGTAAAAAAAGAAGCTCCTGCTGAAGAAGTAAAAAAAGAAACTCCTGCTGAAGAAGTAAAAAAAGAAGCTCCTGCTG